>Ga0187886_1000169_pt1 | contig 92496 bp, 84 predicted proteins | sample June2016WEW_20_1_FD_133001 | JGI IMG/M metagenome (GOLD analysis project Ga0187886, IMG submission 133001) | Peatland microbial communities from SPRUCE experiment site at the Marcell Experimental Forest, Minnesota, USA - June2016WEW_20_150 | ecosystem: Environmental > Terrestrial > Soil >... | reverse complement strand
TCGGTTGTATGGGGTCAGCCGGAGCCCGTCTCCGGCCAGATAAACCCCCCGATCTTGCAACTCGGAGGATCCGGCCTTTGTGTGCTCGCGGCTACTCAGCCGTCATAGGGTCTAGCCTCGCACCACGATCTCGCACTCATCCGGCGCCTCTCCGTCCCCAGACGAGCTCCCTAGCCTCGCATCCACCGATCGCACCCAGCCGACGGGTCGTCATTCCGAGACAAGTTCTTGGCGTCCACGCCGTGGCTCTTTCGGGCGCACGTTTCTACCTGATTAAGCTCTTAGTCGAGCGACTCTCGACACCGCTCCGGTATCGTCCTGGCGATGCAGTGTTCGCGCGCTATTCAGCTGCTGACGGAGATCCCAGGCCCGCGCTCGCGCGCGATCCTGGCGCGTAAGCAGAAAGTCGTTGCCGATTCGGTCACCGTGCAGGCGCCGGTCGTGATCGCTTCGACGTTGGGCACAGTCCTGACCGACGTCGACGGCAACCGCTTCCTCGACTTCACGGGTGGGATCGGCTGCCTGGCGGTAGGTCATTCCCATCCGAAGGTGGTCGAGGCGGTACGCGAGCAGGCGGGACTCTTCATCCATACCGATTTCGCCGTCGTTCCGTATGAGATCTACACGACCCTCGCCGAGCGGCTGATCGCGGCGGCGCCGTTCACGGGGCCGGCCAAAGCGGCCTTTTTCAACTCCGGCGCCGAGGCGATCGAGAACGCGATCAAGTTCGCGCGCCTGGCGACCGGACGCCCCGCGGTGATCGTCTTCGAAGGCGGATTCCACGGGCGAACTCTTCTCGCCCTGACGATGACCTCGAAGGCCAACCCCTACAAAGTCGGCCTGGGTCCTCTCGCGCCGGCGGTCTACCACCTTCCCTTTGCTCAGGACTACCGTGGTCCGTCCAGCGCCGAAGCGCTTGCGGAGCTCGAGCGGGCGCTCGTGACGCAAGTGGCGCCGAGCGAGGTTGCGGCCGTAGTTGTAGAGCCGATCCAGGGCGAGGGCGGTTTCGTCCCCGCGCCCGAGGAGTTCATGCACGGCTTGCGCCGGATCTGTGACGAGCACGGGATCGTGCTCGTGGTCGACGAGGTGCAGACGGGCTTTGGTCGCACCGGCGCGATGTTCGCGATCGAGCACTACGGGATCGAGCCCGATCTGATCGTCGTGGCGAAGGCGCTGGCGTCCGGGCTGCCGCTCTCGGGAGTTCTCGGCAAGGCCGAGATCATGGATGCGCCGCACGAGGGCGCCATCGGTGGCACCTACGTCGGGAACCCGGTCGCGCTTGCCGCGGCGAACGCCGTTTTGGACGTGATCGAGGCCGAGAACCTGATCGATCGGGCGAAGGCGCTCGGCGAGACGATCGGCGCTCGGATGAGAGCCTGGCAGGATCGCTTCGAGCAGATTGGCGATGTGCGCGGCCGCGGCGCGATGCTCGCAATCGAGCTCGTCAGGGACAGGGAGAGCAAGGAGCCTGCGCCGGAGCTGGCGACCCGCGTGATCGAGGAAACCCTCCAGCGCGGCCTGCTCCTACTCAAAGCCGGGATCTACTCGAACTGCCTGCGCGTGCTGGTGCCGCTCGTGATCAGCGACGCCGAGCTCGCTGAGGCGCTCGACGTCTGGGAAGAAGCCCTCGCCGCGACTCTCGCGGGTTGATTAGGGTCTGTCCCGCTAGGCCTACGCATCCGAAGCGGCCGCCCTGCGGCGCCAGTGCCCGCCCGGACCGCTTACCGCACTACCAGTGCGCCTTCACGGTCCGTCCGACCCCTGGCACCCACGGCTCAACCCGTTCGACCGCGCATCCCTAACGGGATAGGTACTTAGTACGCATATCGCTGCCGGCGCTCGTGGCGCTCGAGCGCGAGCGCGATCAGGCGATCGAGCAGCTCCGGATAGGCGATGCCGGAGGCCGCGAACAGCTTGGCGTAGACGCTCGTCGAGGTGAAGCCGGGAATCGTGTTCAGCTCGTTCACGAGCACCTCGCCGCCGCGCACGAAGAAGTCGACCCGGGCCATTCCCTCACACTCGCCGGCGACGAAGGCCTCGACGGCCAGGCGCCGCACGAGCTCCACTGTCTCTTCCGAAAGCGGCGGCGGCACGATCAGCTCCATTCCGCCCTCGTCGTACTTGGCCGAGAAGTCGTACCACTCCGCGTGAGCGACGATTTGCCCGGGCTGCGAGGCGATCGGGTCGCGGTTGCCGAGCACGCTGCACTCGACCTCGATTCCGTCCACGAACTCCTCGACCAGCACCTTCTCGTCGTGGCGGAATGCGAGCGCCACCGCCGGCTCGAGCTCGCTCTCGTCGTGCACCTTGCTGATACCCACCGAGGAGCCGAGCCGAGCCGGCTTGACGAAGACCGGGTACGAGAACGGGTGCTCGACTGGATCACCGTCGCGCAGAGTGACGCTTTGCGTGACCGGAATGCCGCGGTCGCGCAAAACTGCCTTGAAGACGTCCTTGTCCATGCATAGGGCAGAAGCCAATACCCCGGGGCCGACGTAGGGAACACCGGCCAGCTCAAGCAGGCCCTGGACGGTACCGTCCTCGCCGAAGGGCCCGTGCAGAACCGGAAAGACGACGTCGACTTCCGCCAGAGTCGCCGGTACCGACGACTCGGCCGGAACCGGAAGCGTCTCCACGGGGCGGTCGTCGCCGGCGGCCTCGAGCTTGCGCGGAGCGGCCGCGGGAAGCGCCCAGCGACCATCCCGGTCGATCTCGACGGCGACGGTGTCGTAGCGACCCTGAAGCGCCTCGATCACCGAGCCGGCCGAGGCGAGCGAGATGTCGTGCTCGCTCGAACGCCCACCCATCAGGATTGCTACTCGAAGCCGGCTCACGTCGTGGACGCTACGTACTGCCCAACGTAGATTTTTACGGTAGTTCCGGGCGGGGCCTGACTCCCCCCCGCGGGAGTCTGCTTGAGAACGAACCCGTCCTCGGCGACGTCTGTCGTGACCTGGTATTCGACTTGGGGAGTGAACCCCTGAGCGGTGAGATCCAACGAGGCCTGGTCGGCAGTCTCCTGGGTGACGTCGGGGACGAGCACGGTCGACGGGCCCTTTGAGACGGTGAGCTGGACTGTGGTGCCCGGCGTCTGCTGCGTGTTTCCGGGCGGGTTCTCGTCTATCACCGTGTTGACCGCCGAGTTATCGGCCACCTTTACGCGCTGGACGTTGAAGCCTAAACTCCTCAGCTGCGAATAGGCCGACTCGTAGAGGGAACCGACTACGTACGGAAGCATGATTTGAGCGGGTCCCTTCGAGATCCAGATGGTTACGGTCGATCCCTCTGCCGCCAGTGCGTTACCGAGCGGTTGTTGCTGGTAGACGACGCCCTCTGGTCTCGATGAGTGCCCTGGCTTGGACTTGAGCTTGAAGTTCTTGCTTTGGAGCGTGTTGGCCGCGTCCGTCAGCGTTTGCCCGACGACCGAGGGCACGCGGATTTCGCGCGTTCCGCTCGAGATCCAGATCTTCACGGTGCTACCCCGAGGAACGTGCTTACCCTCGAGCGGCCACTGTCTGATGACGTAGCCCGCCTGCACCTTGGCGGACTTTTGAAAGATCGACTTCGCCTCGAGCCCGGCGTTCGTGATCTTGTTCACCGCGAGCGTATCGCGGATCTGGATGACGGGCGGTACCGCCACCGACGCGCTTCCGCTCAGCTGATGGTAGACGATGAAGAAGGCGATACCGACTGCCGCGATCAGGGCGAGCGAAAGCAGCCACGGCCAGACAGGTCGCCGGCCCGGGCTGCGGTCGAAGTCGTAGTAGCCCGGCGGCGTAGACGGAGGTATCGGAGCTTCCGCTCGCGGCGGCACGACTCGGGTCGGAGCGCGCGAGATCATCGTCGGAGCGGACAGCCCGGCCCCGGCCAGCACGGTGGTCGCGGCGTCGGTGGTCGTTTCGCTGATCTCCATCCCCTTTGAGATCGCGTTCAGGTCGGCGTCCATCTCCTCGACACTCTGGTAGCGGTCGTCGGGGTTCTTGGCCAGCGCTCGCAGCACCACGGCGTCGAGCTCGGGCGGGACTTCGGGCCGCTTAACGGACGGAGGCTCGGGAATGGCCGAGAGGTGCTTCATCGCGATCTCGACCGGCGTTTCGCCGTTGTAGGGCGCTTCGCCGGTGAGGAGCTCGTAGAGGACGACTCCGACCGAGTAGAGATCGGAGCGCGCATCGACCGGCGCGCCGCGCGCCTGCTCGGGCGAGAGGTACTGCGCGGTGCCGATGATCGAGCCGACCTCGGTCATCTCGCTTGCGCCAGCCCGGGCGATGCCGAAGTCGGTGACCTTGACGCGCCCCTCGTCGTCCACGAGCACGTTGTGCGGCTTGATGTCGCGGTGGACGACGCCGTTGCGGTGCGCGAAGCGGAGCGCGGCCAGGATCTGGCGGCCGTAGTTGACGGCGACAGGGATCGGCGAGGGCCCGCGATCGATGATCAGCTCCTTGAGCGTGCGCCCTTCGCTCACCTCCATGGCGATGTAGTAGGTGCCCTCGGCCTTGCCGCGGTCGTAGATCTGCACGATGTTGGGGTGTGAGAGTCCGGCCGCGCTGGAGGCCTCGCGGCGGAAGCGCTCGACGAACTGCTCGTCCGAAGCGTGCTTGGCGTTCAGGATCTTGATCGCAACGCGGCGGCCCAGCTCTTGATCTTCGGCCAGGTAGACCGTTGCCATGCCACCGGAGCCGAGCTTCTTGAGAACCTTGTAGCGCCCGTCGAAGAGCGCGCCGATCAATGGGTCAGGAGGTGTCATCGCTCGTAAAGGTTAGGGGTTGGAGTTCGCCGTCGATGCGAGGATCGCCTGCATGATCTCACGCGCGATGGGAGCCGCAGTTGTCCCACCGGTGCCGCTCTGATTCTCTAGCACAACCGCCACAGCCACGCGCGGAGCGTCGGCGGGCGCGAACGCGATGAACCAGGTCGTGTTCGGCCGGCCGGTTCCGTTCTCGGCGGTCCCCGTCTTACCCGCCACGCGAACGCCGGCGATCCGCGCCGCCGTTCCGGTTCCACCGTTAACCACCGCTTCCATCATCTGTGTCAACTCGGCCGCGGTCTCGGGCTTGATAACGCGCCCGAGCGTCTGAGGCGTGATCTTGTCGACCTTTCCGTTCCGCCGTATCACTTCGTCGACGAGGTGGGGTCTCATGAGCACGCCGCCGTTCGCCACCGTCGCGGCAACCATAGCCATCTGCAGTGGCGTCACGAGCAGGTTGCCCTGGCCGAAGGCGACGCGGCCGGGATCACCGAGACCGTCCTCGCTCGGGCCGAGAAGCCGTCCGTGCTGGTACAGGCCGCTTGGCAGGAGCGAGTTCGAGGGCAGATCGATCGGCGGTTTGGCGCCGAAGCCGAACTGGCGCGCGTAGTCCATCAGCGTGTGAATGCCGAGCGCGTTGCCGATGTTGCAGAAGACGGAGTTGACCGAGAACTCGAACGCCTTCGAAAGCGCCAGATTGCCGAAGCTCTCGGGCCCCTGCTGATCGTGGTTGGTGAAGTTGTTCACCCGCTGCTTGTAATCGATGCAGTAGCCGGGGTCGTAGAAGCTCGAGTCGGGCGTGTACTTGCCGGAGTCGAGCGCGGCCGCGGCGGTCACGACCTTGAAAGCCGAGCCCGGCGGGTAGAGACCCTGCGTAGCCCGGTCGACAAGCGGCGACGGGGACTTGCAGTTGGCGTGAATGCCGGTGATGCGACCGAAGTGGCTCTCGATGTCGTTGGGGTTGTAGCTCGGCTTGGACGCGAGCACGAATACGCGACCGGAGTTTGGGTCGAGCGCAATCGCGGCGCCACAGTTAGTCCCGAGCGCGTTCATGGCGACGCGCTGCGCCGCGAGATTCAGCGAGAGTCGGATGTCGCTGCCGTGGATCGTGCTGCCGAGCAGGCGGTCGCCTATCTGTTTCAGCGCGCCGGCGAGGCTCTGGCCGGCGCCGGTCAGGTAGTCGCTGGCCGAGCGTTCGAGTCCCGTGCGCGAGCGGTTCTGGGTCGCATAACCGATCGCCGCAGCGGTGAGTGCGCCGAGGAGGTAACGGCGATAGTAGTAGGTGCGGTTGTTGGTGTGGACGACGTGATTGCGCGCCAATACGGTGCCGTCGGCGGCGAGGATGCGACCGCGGTCGATCGTGAACTCCGAGATCTGCCGGATCGCATTGTCGTTCTTGTTGGCCAGGTCAGGCGCCGCCCAGGCCTGCCAGTAGGTCGAGGCGACGATCAGGGCCACCAGCATGACCAGCGAGCTCAGGGCGAGGAAGCGGACGCGCGCGTTCATGCTGCCTCGTTGGCTCTCTGGGAGACGAGCATCAGTGCGGCCAGGAGAATGAAGTTGGCGACGACGCTGGAGCCCCCGTAGCTGATGAAAGGAAGCGTGATTCCGGTGAGCGGGATCAGGCGAACGATGCCGCCGATGATGATGAAAGTCTGGAGCGCGAATCCGAACGTCAGCCCGGCGCAGACGAGCTTCGAGAAACCGTCACCGGCCACGAGCGCGATCCGGAAGCCGCGCACGGTGAAGAGCATGAACACGAGCAAGATCGCCGCGATCCCGACGAGGCCGAGTTCCTGGGCGAGCGCCGAGAAGATGAAATCGGTGTTGAGATCGGGGATCAGATTGCCGCCGCTCGGCAGCGTGAACGTTCCCTTGCCGAGGCCTGTGCCGGAAAATCCGCCCGCGGCGATCGAGTAGAGCGATTTCACTAGCTGGTAGCTGGCGCACTCCTGGCGCGGCATCAGAGCGGTGTGCCCGGGGCACGGTATTGCTTGCGTCGTCCAGGGATGTAGCCAGATCGTCACGCGGTCGCGGACGTGCGCCGTCGTTTCGTAGACCCCGGCAGAGCCGGCGAGAAAGAGCACGAGTCCGACGCCTACGTAGAGCAATCTCGCGGTGGCCAGGTAGAGAATCGCCAGGAATATTCCGAAGAAGAGGAGGGCGCTACCGAGGTCGTGGGTCGCTACGAGTACGAGCATGGCGCAGCCCCAGATCGCAAGCAGCGGCCCGAAGTCCTTCGGCCGTCCCTGCGCGAGCACCTCCTGCTTGGAGTGCAGATAGGCGGCGAGGAAGACGATCATCGCAATCTTGCCCAGCTCGCCGGGCTGGAACTGGAGCGATCCGATGCGCACCCAGAGCCGGGCGCCGTTGACCGAGTGGCCGATCTTGGGCAGCGCCGGCAGGAAGAGCAGGCCGAGCGCAGACAGACCGAACAGGTACTTGTACGACTCCAACCTGCGGAAGTCGTGGCGAAGAGCAATCAACGTGCCGGCGAAGGCGGCGACGCCGATCACCACCCAGAGCCCCTGACGCAGAGCGTCGGTCGGACCGAGCCGGTAGATCTCCGTCAATCCGATCGCGGTCAGAAGTGCGGCCATCGGCAGCAGGTAGGAATCGGCATCGGGGACGGTGAACCGCGCGACGACGTGAGCGATCAAATACAGAACGAGGAAGAAGCCCGCGTACGAAAGCGACGCGGGCGAGATCTCGTTCTGGCGGGCGATGTAGACGCTGGCGAAACCCGTCGCCGTGATCAAGCCGACGAGAATGAGAATGAGGAGCTCCCGCGTACGGGCGCTCACGGATAGACGACCTTCTCGTACTGCGTCAGCTGGCGCTTGCTATTCCCAAAGCTCTGCAGGTCGTGGCTGAAAAGTCGCCGCCGCTCCTTTTCGGTTAGCTGGGCGGCCACCAGACGACTGCTGACTTGAACCGGACGGTAGAGATGAATACCGCCGGGCAGGTCGTAGGGAAGGCCTTGGTAGATCGCAACGTGGCCGCCCGGCTGTACGCCGATGAAGTGGGCGTTCGAGACCGTGTAGGCGCCCAGCGCCACTAGCGCGATCAGAATCGTCGCCGTCAGCCCGAGCAGAACCGCACGCGGTGGCCGGCGCGAACGCCTCGGTTTTTCGGGCTCGACCCGGAGCGCGGGCACGGCGTCGATCTCGGTCAGCGTTTTGGCCACGTCGGACTCCTCCTCGGGCACCGCGGTGACCTCGAGCTCGAACAGAACGACGCTAATGTTGTCCTCGCCACCGGCCTGGTTGGCCGCCTCGATCAACTCGCGCGCGACGGCGTCGAGATCGTCGCGCGAGTCAACGAGCAAGCGCTCGATCTCCTCGTCGGCGACCATCGAGGTCAGCCCGTCGGAGCAGAGCAGGAAGAGGTCGTGGTCCTTCGCCGCAAGCGAGAAGAGGTCGACCTCGACCTCGGGGTCGGTGCCGAGCGCACGGGTGATGACCGAGCGCTGCGGATGCGTCTCGGCCTCCTCGGGAGAGAGGCGGCCGCTGCGAATGAGTTCCGCGACAAGAGAGTGATCTTGGGTCAGCTGGGTGAGCTTGTCGTCGCGCAACAGGTAGGCGCGCGAGTCGCCGACGTGCCCGATAACTACGCCGTCGCCCGCGACCATCGCCACCGTCATCGTTGTGCCCATGCCGCGAGCGGCGGCGTTCTCGCTCGAGTAGGCGTAGACGCGCCGGTTTGCCGCCCGGATCAGCTCGGTCACCTGTTCGGGGACGGCCAGGCCGTCCTGGCCCTGCTCGCGCACCGACTCGGCCGCAAGCTGAGAAGCGACTTCTCCTGCCTGCGCTCCGCCCATTCCGTCGGCGACCGCGAACAGAGGCGGCTCGCAAACGAGCGCGTCTTCGTTCCGCCGCCTTCGGCGGCCGGTGTCGGTACGGGCGCTGAAGCCGAGTACGCTCATTGTTCGTAGCGGAAGTCCGTCTCGCCTATGCGCACGATGTCCCCCGGAGCCAGTCGGCGAGACGACGTCAAGCGTACGCCGTTCACGAAGGTGCCGTTGGTGGAGCCGAGATCCTCGATCCAGACGCCGTCGCGCCGGGGATCGAAAAGCGCATGGCGACCAGAGGCGAAATCGTCCTCGAGTAACTGGAGATCGTTGAGCGGCCCGCGCCCGACCGTGAGCGGTTCATGAGTGAGCTCGAGCCTTTCGTCCTCTTCCAGATCCGGGCTCGAGACGACCACCAGGAAGCCGGGCCGGGATGCGCGTTTCTCGTGCCGTTCCGCCAGTGGAGCGGTCACAAAGCTGTCCTGGGGAGTTCGCATCTCCCGGCCGGCCGCGCGTATTACCCGCCAGATGAAAACGTAGAGCAAGAAGATGAACGCGATCTTGAGCGCAAGCAGTACGCCGTCGACCGACGTGGAAGCCAGCGCCATATCTACTCCCGCACGAAGGTCAGCTCTGTCTGCCCGATAGCTATCACGTCGCCATCGGAGAGGCGAGCGTGCTTGATCCGCTGCCCGTTCAGCTCGGTTCCATTCGTCGAGCCGAGATCGACGACCGCGTAGGAGCCGCCGTCCAAGCGGATCTCCGCGTGCCGGCGAGAGACGTTGGGATCGGAGAGGTGAATCTCGCACTCGCGAGCGCGCCCGAGCACGACCAGGTCGCCTCGCAGCGGGAAGCGGCCTCCCGGGTACACGAGCGCGTAGCTCGCAGCGGCGGCCTCGACGGGAATACCGGGGCTGAAGGCGGGGGTCTCGAAGGAAGGCGCCGGCGTGGTCTCCGGGATAGGGACGTTATGAGCTGTCCGTGCCATTTTCGTGGCGATCCCGAAGACGCCGATCTCGAGATCCTCGTCGGTCTCGATCACAACGTGCGGCGCCGAGGGAAGAACGTAGCGCTCACGCCGGGCGTGCTCGCTCAGGTACTCCTGCAACTCTTTGCAGAGCGCCTCTTCGTAGCTCGAGAACTGATCGTGGTCTTCCGGTGAGAGATAGACCGTGTACTCGTTGGGCACGTACACCCTCGTCACCGAGGCCGTGCGGTGGTCGTCCATCTCCTTTGCGAGCTTGCGTGCGAGCTCCACGGGTTGGACGTGAGCTCGAAAGGCCCGTCCGAACGCGCCTTCGAAAATCGCCTCGATCCTTCTTTCGATGCTACGCAACAAGGGCATTTCCCGGTACTTCCCTTCCTAAAGCCTAACGACTGATTGAAGAGTCGATCGCCGTTCTTTCTACACCGCTATCCGTCTTCGCTCTGCCAGCGGTGCCGTGACCGCCCGTTTCGGCGCGGAGCCGGCGGTATTCGCCGGTGTGGGAAGGAAGTAAAGCGTGAGCGCCGTGAGCCAGGCGCCCGCCAGCACCGGAGTCGCCGCGACGCTCGGAAATGGAAGAAGACCGACCGCGATCATGCCTCCGGCCAGCCCGGCGCTTCCCCAGCGCCCGCGCCTGCGCGCCAGCGGGAGTAGCGCGGCGACGAGCGCCAGCAGACAGCCCTCCACGAGCAGCGCCGGCCGCTCGGTCAGAGCGCGCACGAGCACTCCGGCGATCGCGGTTGCATCGGTGCTGCCCTCGATGCCGAGGCCGCGCGGCGGATCTGCGTTGGTCAGCGGCAGCGGTTGCCCGCTCGTCCCCGCGACGATCAGTGCCAGCACGAAAGCGGCGAAGACGAAGATCATGCGACGGACGGCTCCGCCGACGCGAAGGACCGCGAGTGGAAGTAGGAAGAGGCCGCCGCACGCAACCGCGAGCGGACCGAGAACCGGTAGCTGGGCGAGGTGGGGGCTGCGCCAGGTAAAGGCGAGCCAGCAGATCGCAACGAGAGCGAAGACCAGGGCCAGCCCTAGGGAGTAGTTGCCGAGCGGGAGTAAGAGCGAAGCGAAGGTAAAAGCGCTACCCATGCGCGGGCTCGAGAGGGAGGCGGTCGCGGCGAGAATCGCAAGCGGTATCTGCGCGTGAGCGGGATAGAAAGGGAATTGGCTCGTGCCCCAGGCGACCACGAGAGCGCTCGCAAGCGCGTGGCCGAGACGGGCAGGATTTGGGCGCTGGAACCGACCGGTGAACGAATGCCTCCGCTTCCGGTATCTCTCCTCGCCGCGCTTGACAGAGAGGCGGAGCGCGCGCGCAAGCTCTCCCGCCCGCGGCCGCTGCAACGGATCGATCGAGAGCGCTCGGTCGACGACGCTTAAGAGCTGGTTCGGTAGGTCGGGCCGCATCGATCCGAGCGGCGTCGCGCCGGTTTCGATCCGCCGAGCCGTCTCCAGCATCGAGCCGGCCCAGAACGGATGCCAGCCGACCAGCGACTCCCAGAGCGCGACTCCGACCGCCCAGACGTCCGCGGCCGCAGTCGCGGTCTCTCCTGCGAGTCGCTCCGGAGAGATGTAGGCGAGCGTCCCGGGAACGTCTCCAAGCTCAGTCAATGTCTCGGCCTCGGCGAACTGGGCGAGACCGAAGTCGACGAGGCGCACATCGACCTCCGGCCCCGCGGCGAGTAGAACGTTCGCCGGTTTCACGTCGCGGTGAACGATCCCTCGCGTGTGCGCATGCTCAAGGGCATCGAGGATCTGTGCGCAAACCTCGATCGCGCGGCGGTCGTCGATCTCTCCGTCGCGAAGCGCCTGGCGCATCGTCTTACCGCTCACGTGCTCGTAAGCGATGTAGACGTGACGGTCATCGGAGGCGAAGTCGAGAACGCGCAGGCAGCGTCTGTGACGGAGCCGGGCGGCCGCCTCCACCTCTCGCTCCGCGCGCGATCCGGCCTTACCCTCTCGGGCGACGATCTTCAGTGCCAGCTCATGGCCTGTTCTCTCGTCTCGGGCCAGCCAGACCGATCCCGAGCCACCGCTTCCCAGCGGGCTCAAGGGACGGTAACGGCCGAGGACGAGCTCGCCGGCGGTTGTTGCAGTCGTCTCGCCCATCGGTCTCCGTCCTTAGCCGCAGCAGGAGAAACTCCTGCGAGAGTCAACATCCTGTGACATCGGAACCCTGTACAGTGAGTGCCTCGTCCTTCCATGAGCGGGCACGACGAAGACATCGATTTCGACTTTTTCGGGGATCCAGAGCCCGAGCCGCCGAAACGACGCCTGGTCCGGCGTCCCAGTGGGTCTCCTCCCGGCGGGCCGCCTCCACCGCAGCGCCCGGCCTCTGCCGGCCCGCCTGCGACCCCGATCGTCCGACTCATCTCGCTGATCGTTTTCGCGATCGCGATGATCCTGATTCTCGTCTTCGCCGTGCGTAGCTGCGAGGCGTCGAACGAGAGCGCCGCATACAAGGACTATGTGAGCAGCGTTGCGACGATCGCGGTCGACTCAAAGGGCGTCGGCACCCAGCTCAAGAACTTGCTGGCGGACCAGAACCTGAACGAGAGCAAGCTCGAGACGAAGCTGAGAGGGATGGTCGATCAGCACAACCTGGACGTCGAGAAGGGATCCAAGCTCACGCCGCCCGGGCCTCTTCGCCAGCAGCAGGAGAACCTTGTCGAGGCTCTGCAGCTGCGGAGTGACGGGCTCACGGGGCTCCTGGATGTCTTCAAAGCCACGGCGTCCAAACAAGGAAATAGCACAGAGTCAACGAAGGCCGGTATCGCGCTATCGCAGCAGATGTACAAGATCGTCGCCAGCGACGTGATCTGGGCGAACATGTTCGTCGCGCCCGCTCAGAAAGTGCTTCAGGATGAGGGCGTGGCTGGAGTCTCGCCGCCGGCCTCCGTTTTCCTCGCCGATCCCGAGCTCGCGACACGCAGCACGATGGGACAGTTTTGGCAGCGGATACACGGAGTTACACCTACTATCAACAACCAGGGCTCAGGCCGGCACGGCACGGGAATTGCTTACGTCAAGATTTCCCCGGCGAACGAAACGCTCCAGGTAGGGGTTACGAAGACGATCCAGCTCAAGGAAAACCTGGGCTTCGTAGTCGGCGTGGAGGACACCGGCGACTACCTCGAGCAAAACGTCAAGGTCAAGCTCGTGATTCACCAGAACGCGCCGGCACAGTCGATCATCAAGAACGCGACGATCGCGCAGATCTTTCCCAACACGACGAAGGATGTCTTCTTCAAGGGGCCGTTCAACCCGTCCACGTTGATCACCGTCGTCCCGCTCAAGGTCGAGGTCAGCCCGGTGCCCGGCGAAACCAATCTCACCAACAACGCGTACACCTACTCTGTGCGCTTCAGCTTGTCATAGTGCTCATACCAGGGATCCCTTCGCATAAAAACGAACAGCGGCGGCGTTGGGGAGTGGCGCCGGTCACCGGGTTGCCCGGCCGAGCCGAGACAGGGCGATGACGAGGGAAACCGTCGCAGTTGCGGCAGCCGCCGGAGCATTGCTGGCGCTCGTTCTTGTCGCTCTTGCCCTGTTTGCGATCAGGAAGCTTCGCGCCGGGCAACAGATCGTGCTCGCCGACGGAAGAGCCGATTTGATCGACTTCGCCGTCTCATTACAGGCGCGAATCGACGACCTTCACAAGGCCGTCGACGAGGTCGCGGCGGCACTGACCCGCGTCGATAAGCGCGTCGACAGTACGGTCTCGAACGTCGCTGTCGTCCGCTACGACGCCTACGAGGACCGAGGTGGCCAGCAGTCGGCGACCGTTGCACTACTGGACGCCTCGCGTACGGGCATCGTGGTGAGCGCCGTTCAGGGCCGCGATTACGCGCGCATCTACATGAAGGAACTCGATCGCGGAAACTGCGCGATCACGCTTTCGCCGGAAGAGGACGAGGCCGTCCGGCGGGCGATGGCGCGCTGAGCCCGGAGCTCGCTTGCTGGCTCTACCGGGCCGCTTCGTCGAGCAGAACGTCAGGTGCGCGTTGCTACATTTTGGAGCAAGGTGCAACAGGTTCTGGTGCTGAACTCCAGCTGCGAGCCTCTAAACGTGTGCACGGTGCATCGCGCGCACGTGCTGGTCTTCAAGGGCCGGGCGGAGGTGATAGAGGAGTATGCGCAACCTCTCCGCTCCGCCAGCGACACCTACGCTCGCCCGCACGTCATACGGCTCCTCAACTACGTGCACGTCCCCAGAGCCGTAAAAAAGAAGATCTCCAGGAGGGCGCTGTTCGCCCGTGACGGCTGGCGTTGCGGCTACTGCGGATCGAGCACGAGCAAGCTGACCCTCGATCACATCGTGCCGCGCAGCCGCGGCGGCGAGTCGGTCTGGGAGAATGTCGTCTCCTCCTGTGCGTCCTGCAACCATCGCAAGGGAAGCCGGTTGCTGACCGAGGCGAAGATGGCTCTTAGGATCTCGCCACGGCCGCCCGCGCCGGTCGTTTTCATCCACCTCGCGGCGGCTACGATCCCGCCCAATTGGCGCCCGTACCTCCAGGGCTACGGGCTCTCGTCGGCAGCCTGAGCCGAGATTGCCCGCTGCGCCTGCGCGAGCGTGAACCGGCCCGACCAGATCGCGCTGCCTGCGATCGCGCCCTCGCACCCGGAGTCGCGAATGGCGAGCAGGTCGCCGAGCGTGGCCACTCCTCCGGCTGCGATCAGCGGTAGCTGCGTGGCGTCGAGAATGCTGCGAACGAGCTCAAAATCTGGCCCGGCGAGCGAGCCGTCCCGGCGCGTGCTCGTCACCAGCAGGCGCCGAACGCCCGCATCGGCGCAGGCGCGTGCCAGATCGGTGGCGTCGAGCTCGGAAAGCTCGGTCCAGCCCCGCAGCGCGACCTTTCCATCGCGAGCGTCGATCGCCACCACCAAACCCTCACCGAAGGCAGCGGCGGCGCGAGTCAGAAACTCCGGCGAAGCGGCTGCGGTTCCAACCATCACGCGCGCGGCTCCCGCCGCCAAGGCAGCCGCGACCACCTCGAGCGAGCGGTAGCCGCCGCCCACCTGAAGAGGGACGCCGCCGGCGGCTTCGGCGACCCGGCGCACAAGCTCCAGCGAGGGTTGTCCCGAGAAGGCGCCGTCGAGGTCGACCATGTGCAGGAAGCATGCACCCTCCTCGACGAAACGGCGGGCCGCGGCGACGGGGTCACCGCCCTCGATAGTCACGCGCTCGCGCCGACCCTCTGCCAGGCGAACGCAACGTCCCTCGAGAACGTCGATTGCCGGGTAGACGATATAGGTCATGTTAATATGCTAACATGCCATCTGACGTGGACGAACACGTACCTGAACAACCTCATTTCTACGAGGGCGAGGATATCCGCGAGCTCAATGCTTTGGCGGACGCGATCCTCAGCTTGCGCGACGGTGACGAGATCAAGCGCTTCTTGCGCGACTTGTGCACGCGCGCTGAGCTGGAGGCACTGGCGCACCGCTGGTTGATCGCGAAGCTGCTCGACGAGGGGCTTTCGTACCTGACGGTGGCGGAACGCGCCGAGGGCTCGACGACGACCGTGACGCGCGTCTCGCAGTGGTTGCACCACGGTGCGGGCGGCTATCAGATCGCGCTCGAGCGCACGAAAAAGAAGAACAACTCCGGAAAGGCAGACGAGTAGTGAAAAACGCTGGGTTTCGCACGGCCGGCGCCGACGGCCGTTTAGTGGTTGCCATTCCTTCAAAGGGCCGCCTGGCGCAGCCGTCGCTCGAGCTCCTTGAGGCGGCCGGCCTCACCTTCGAGCTCGGCGACCGCTCGCTGCACGTCCCCTGCTCGAACGCTCCGGTCGAGTTTCTACTTGTGCGCCCGCATGACATCCCCGAATACGTGCAGGATGGTGTCGTCGACGCCGGTATCACCGGCGCCAATCTGATCGCCGAGACCGCCGCGGAGGTCGAGACGCTACTCGAGCTCGGCTTCGGGCGCTGCACGCTCGAAGCAGCTGTGCCGGAGGAGAGCGATCTCGAGCGGCCCGAAGATCTCGACGGCCTGCGTGTCGCCACTGCCTATCCGGTCTCGACCAAGAAGGCGCTCGAAGAGATCGGCGTCAAGGCCGAGCTAGTGCTGCTCTCGGGCTCGGTCGAGGCGGCGCCGAGGTTGGGACTATCGGACGCCGTCGTCGATCTGGTCTCGACCGGCTCGACCGCCGCGGCCAACGGCCTGCGCAGAATAGGAACGCTGCTCGACTCGCAGGCGGTTCTGATCGGCGGTAAGCGTGAGCTCGGCGAGAAGGCCGAGATGCTCGCGCGTCTGGAGATGATGCTGCGCGGCGTTATCGCCGCACGCCGCCGCCGCTACCTGATGCTGAACGCCCCCGAGGATCGCGTCGCCGAGCTGGAAGCGCTGCTTCCGAGCATGGGCGCGCCCTCGGTCGTGAAGCTGGCGGAGCAGGGACAGCTGGCGCTCCATGCCGCGGTCGACGTGGACGCGATCTGGGATCTGCTGCCTCGGCTCAAGGCGGCGGGCGCCTCCTCGATCCTGGTCATGCACCTGGAAAGGGTCGTTCCGTGAGGGCGGCTGGACTGGCGCAGATCCTCCCGCGCGCGCTCGAGATCGTCGAGGATGTGCGGCTGCGCGGAGACGAGGCGCTGTTCGAGCTGGCCGAGCGCTTCGACGGCGGCCGGCCCGAGTCGTTGCGCGTACCGCTCGAGGCGATCGAGCGAGCGACCGTGGACGAGCGCACGATGGAGGCCTTGCGCGAGAGCATCCGCGCAGTGCGCGCTTTTCACGAGCGCCAGCGACCGGAGGAGTTTCGCTTCTCGACCTATCCGGGCGTCGAGGCCGAGCGCCGATTCATCCCGCTCGACTCGGTTGGCGTGTACGTGCCGGGTGGCCTGGCGCCACTTCCGAGCTCGCTCGTGATGGGCGCCGTCCCGGCTCAGGTAGCCGGTGTTGGGCGCATCGCCGTGGCGACTCCCAAGCTCGATCAAACGATTCTCGCCACCGCGCGCGAGCTCGGGCTGAAGGAGATTTACTGCGTCGGCGGCGCTCAGGCGATCGCCGCGCTCGCGTACGGAACCGAGACGATCCAGCGCGTAGACAAGATCGTGGGGCCGGGCCAGAGTTGGACGACCGCGGCCAAGCTGCTCGTCTCGAGCGTTGTCGGTATCGACCTTCCGGCCGGTCCGAGCGAGGTGTTGATCGTCGCCGACGAGAGCGCCGACGCTGCTTTCTGCGTCGCCGATCTGAAGGCGCAGGCAGAGCACGGCCCGGGCTCCGAGTCGTTGCTGGTGACGACGAGCGCCGAGCTGGCCGCCGCGGTACGCGAGCTTGTCGCTGGCGACGACCAGATCCAGATCGAGCTCGTGGACTCGCTCGAGCAGGCGATCGAGCGTGCAAACGACTATGCGCCTGAGCACCTGGAGCTGATGGTCGCCGATCCCGAGACCGCGCTTGCGGGCGTGCGTCATGCGGGCGCCGTGTTTCTCGGGCCGTTCGCGCCGGCGGTTGTCGGCGACTACGCGGTCGGCACCAACCATATTCTCCCAACCGGTGGGCTGGCGAAGTCCTGTGGCGGCCTCGGTCTCGAGGCGTTCTTGAAGCCGCTCGAGATCGTGCGCATCGACCGCCAGGGGCTGGCGCGGCTCGCTCCCGTCGTCACGACGCTGGCGAACGTCGAGGGCTTGACCGATCACGCGGCGGCGGTTGAGGCTCGCCTACAAGCGAAGGAACGATGACTCCCGAGCCCCGCGCTCTCCCCGACGGCTTCGCCGCCTACAAGTGGACCGCAACCGCGGAGGATGTTGCGCGCCGGCGCGGACTCGACCCGGCAAGCGTGATCCGCTTCGACGCCAACGTGCCGCCGCTTCCGGGCGTGCCGCGGATACCCATCGGGGAGAGTTTCGCGTGCCTGAACGAGTACCCGCCCGGCGGCTACCGCGAGCTGCACGGCGCCGCGGCCGGCTACGTCGGCGTCGAGCCGGAGCAAATAGTGCTCGGCGCCGGCTCGGATTCGCTCATCCATTTGGTTGCCCGCACCTATCTCGGGGCTGGGCGGCGGGCCGCCGTGGTCGACATACCTACGTACTCGCTCTACGGGATCGCGACCCTTATCGAGGGCGGCGAGGTCGTGGGCTGCTCGCTGGAGGATAACCCCGAGGCGTCCGTGATCTGGATCTGCAACCCTCACAACCCGGTCGGAAGCGTCTATTCGTGCGAGCAGATCGTCGCTCTGGCGAAGCGGCGCCCCGGAGCGCTGATCGTGATCGATGAGGCCTACTTCGAGTACGGCGGCGAGACGATGGTGCCGTACCTCGGGAAGGCGCCGAACTGCGTCGTTCTACGCACGCTTTCCAAGGCGTTCGGATTCGCGGCGCTCCGCGTCGGCTACGCGGTCTGCTCGGAAGAGGTGGCAACCGAGCTACGCAAGCGCAGCGAGCCCGCTCCCGTGACGGCGCCTTCGGCCAGGATCGCGGCTGCGGCTCTGCGCGACCCCAGGCTCGACGTCGAGAAGACGGTCGAAGAGCGAGGTCGTGTCCGCGCGGCTCTCCTCGCCGCCGGCTACGACTGCCCGCCCTCGGCGGGGAGCTTCCTTCTGCTAAGGGTCGAGAACGCGGACGAGCTCGCCGAGGAGTTGGAGTCGAAGGGACTCGTCCTGCGTCGCTATCCGAACGGTCTTCGCTTCACCGTACGCCTGCCGGCCGAGAACGACCGCCTCCTCGAAGCGCTCGGCGCTCCGGCTGTGGAGAGCGCGAGGCGCTCGGGATTGGTCATTCGAACGACCACCGAGACTGCGGTTCGCGTATCACTGGCCCTCGACGGTGAGGGCAGAGCGCGTATCGATACCGGCATCGGCTTCCTCGACCACCTCTTGACCCTGTTTGCCTTTCACAGCGGGATCGATCTCGAGCTTCTCGCCGGGGGAGACCTCGACGTGGACGAGCACCACACGGTCGAAGATGTGCTAGCGACATTGGGCGAGACACTTGCGCAGGCTCTGGGCACGCGAGCCGGCCTGGCCCGGTACGGCTCGGCGACCGTACCGATGGATGAGGCTCGAGGCAGTGCCTCGATCGACCTGGGCAGGAGGCCTCATGCCGAGATCTCGCTCACCTTTTCGGGCGACCGCATCGGCAGTCTGGCCACCAGCCTGCTCGCACATGCGCTCGAACGCTTCGCCATGCAGGGACGCTTCACGATTCACGTCGAAGCCTCCGGAGACGATGATCACCACGTCGCCGAGGCGGCCTTCAAGGCGCTCGGCCGGGCGCTGGCGCAGGCAAGCGCGAGCTCCGGCACGCAAGCGGTGCCCTCAACCAAGGGCGAGGCATGAAGATAGTTCTTGCCGACTACGGCGCGGGGAACCTGCGCAGCGTCTGCTCGGCCCTGGAACGGGCGGGAGCCGAGGCGATCGTCTCGCCCGAGCCCCAAGCGGTTCGCGAAGCAGAGCTGGCTGTGATCGCCGGTGTCGGGCACCTTTCCGCTTGTGCGGAAGGACTGCTGCAGGCAGGTCTGGCCGATGCGCTTCGGGAACGAGTCGAATCCGGTCGCCCCGTGTTCGGAATCTGCGTCGGCCTACAGATGCTGTTCGAGGAGAGCGAGGAGGGCGGCTCCGGACTCGGCTTCTTCCGCGGCCCGGTTGTACGCCTGCAGGCTCGGCGCGTTCCGCACATGGGCTGGAACACGCTCAGCGTGCGCGGCAAGCCGGAGATTCTCGACGGGCTGGACGGAACGGACGTCTATTTCGCCCACAGCTACACGGCCCGGCCGGCCGAGGAGCTTCCCGGCGCCGAGGTCGAGCACGGCGGCACGATCGTAGCGGCCGTGGAGCGCGGAGTGCTGGCCGGCGTTCAGTTCCATCCCGAGCGCAGCGCCGCCGCCGGTGCGCGCCTACTCAGGAATGTGATCGCGTGGTCAAGAAGCGCCTGATCCCCTGTCTCGACGTCACCAAGGGACGCGTCGTCAAGGGCGTGCGCTTCGTCGAGTTGCGCGACGTCGGTGACCCGGTCGAGATGGCCACGCGCTACTCGGAGTACGGCGCCGACGAGCTCGTCTTCCTCGACATCACCGCCAGCGTCTTCGGCCATGATCCGATCGTCGAGCTGGTAGAGCGGGCGGCGACCGAGCTCGAGATCCCCTTCACCGTTGGCGGCGGTGTCTCGACGCGGGAGCAAGCGCGCCGGCTGTTGCGTCTCGGCGCCGACAAGGTGGCGGTCAACCGCGCCGCGGTCGAGCGCCCGGAGCTCCTGACCGAGCTGGCCGAGGAGTTCGGCGCGCAGGCGGTCGTATGCGCGATCGACTCGAAGAAGGTCGGGCCCGGTAAGGGCGAGGTGGTGACGCATGGGGCACGCCGGCCCCAGGGCCTGGACACAATCGAATGGGCGCTAGAGGCAGTAGAGCGCGGCGCGGGCGAGATCCTGCTCACCTCGATCGACGCCGACGGCACCCGCGAGGGCTACGACCTCGAGATCACGGGACTCGTCTGCGACGCCGTCACGGTTCCGGTGATCGCGTCGGGCGGCGCCGGTACGGTGAAGCATTTGGCCGAGGCCTTCGAAGTCGGCGCCGAGGCGGCGCTCGTCGCCTCGATCGTGCACGAGGCGCCCGAGGGTATTCCCGAGATCAAGCGCGAGCTGAAGGAGGCAGGGTGGCCGGTAAGGATTTGATGAGTCTGAAAGCGGTGATCGTCCAGGACGCCGCGACTGGAAGAGTGCTGATGCTGGCCTGGATGAACGACGAGGCGCTCCGACTCACTCGGGAAAGTGGGCAGGCCTGGTTCTGGAGCCGCTCACGGGCGGAGCTCTGGCACAAGGGAGTGACCTCCGGCTCCTTCCTCAACGTCGAGGAGTTGCGCGACGACTGTGACGGCGATGCGATCCTGCTCAAGGTCAGAGCCGAGGGCCCTGTCTGTCACACCGGTGCCGAGTCCTGCTTTGCGCCCTGGCTGTGGCGGCGCGTGGCCGAGCGCGCGAAAGAGCGGCCGGAGGGCTCCTACGTCGTGCGGCTGCTCGAACAGGGGCCGTCGGCAGCGGCGCGCAAGGTCGCCGAAGAAGGCGTCGAAGTCGCGCTGGCCGGAGTTTCGGAGAGCGACGAGCGCGTGATCGAGGAGGTCGCCGATCTTTGGTTCCACAGCTATTTGCTGCTCGCCTCGCGCGGGCTCGATCCGGCTCAGGTCGAGGATGAGCTGAAGCGGCGAATCCGCTAACAGGCGTTGCGAGCGACTGTTTTCGAGCCGTGGGCCGAGGAGAGCCGGTCCGGCTGGCGAACGAGACGGCGGTAGGCGGGATACGACGCTCGTGTCAAGCGTTACACTCCATCTGTCCCCGCCTAACTGCATCGTCTGTGAGCTGAGAAAGGGCCGAGCGGGTTGACGACGACTCTGAGAGAGATTGCACTGCGAACAGGGGTATCGGTCTCAACCGTCTCGCGCGTGCTCAACGGCCATTCGGGCGTCAGCGCGGAGGTTCGCGAGCGCGTCCTGGCACTCGCAGACGAGCTCGATTACACGCCCAACGCCGCCGCTCGAACTCTCGTGCTCCAGCACTCGCGCCTGCTTACCGTCGTTATCCGTACGGGCGATCATCGCGAGTTTCAGCACCCCTTCTACCAGGTCATTCTCGACGGAATCAAGCGCAAAGCGACCGAGTTCGGCTACGACCTCCTCATTCTCAGCCACGAAGGCATCGAGTACGGCGACGACAGCACGTTCTTCGTCACGCGAGCACGCCGGCATCAGGTCGAAGGCGCGATCTTGATGGGCGTCCGCGAGCCCGACCTCGAGTCGTTCGTCAAGTTCAAGATCCCGGCTGTAACGATCGATTTCGAGCCGCAGACGAAGATCGAGGGCTTGTTTGGAGTGGTTCGCTCGGACAACGTCGCCGGTGCCGAGATGGCGGTCACGCACCTCCACTCGCTTGGCCACCGCCGCATCGCCCACATCGCCGGGCTGCTCAACACCTCGGCCGGTATCGGTCGCTTGGTGGGTTATCGCAACGCGCTCGAGCAGCTTGGTCTTCCTTACCGCGACGAATACGTCGTAGAAGCCGACTACCGGTACGGCACCGGCTGCGAGGCTATGCGAAAGTTTCTGGCACTACCGGAGCCGCCGGATGCGGTCTTCGCCGCCAGCGACATGTCGGCGCTCGGAGCGATGCGGGCCATCCGCGAACTCGGCCAGCGCGTTCCCGACGATGTAGCAATCGTGGGCTACGACGACATCCTCTTCGCGTCGCTCTCGATACCGACGCTGACAACCGTGCGCCAGGACAAGGACGAGCTCGGCGAATCAGCCTGTGGGGCGTTGATCGAGCTGGTCGAGGGGAGGGCGTCGAGTCTTCCGCAGTTGATACTCCCAGTAGAGCTGATCGTACGGGAGTCGTGTGGTGGCGTTGCGGGCGGGGAGGACACGTTTGGGATCGGGCTAGACGCGGTGCTTGCTCGCGAGTCGGACTAGGATGCCTAACGAGGCGAATACCTGTTGCCTGAGCGCCTCGATTCGTTAGTTGTTCTGAGGCGCTTCTCTCATCCGGCCGGGTAAGACCCGAAAACCGTCAGCTCGCGCGTGAGCGTCCGCATCTCGGCGAGTGTCTCCCTCACTACCGGGTCGAGCGGGAAGCCGGCCAGGACGGCGTCGAAGCGGTAGCGCCAGGGTGCCCGCGGAATCGGACGCGAGACGAGCTGAACGAGGTCGATCGTGTGGCGCGAGAAAGGCTCCAGGGCGAGGTAGAGCGCGCCGGGTCGGTGATCGGTGACGAACGAGAAGGCAAGCCGCCAGTCCTCGCCGTTGCAGTCCAGGCGCGTATAGGTCGTCAGCGAGACGAAGCGCGTATAGGCCTCGGGGTGGTCGCCGAGATCGCGCGCGATGATCTCGAGTCCAAGCGAGGCGGCGGCTCGCTCGCTGGCGATCGCGACCTCGGCCGGATCTCCGTTCGCGGCCACCTCCTGCGCGGCGCCGACGGTGGTCGCCGCGGCAATCGCGGTCGCCCAGGGGATCGTGGACAGGAACCGCCGGCATTGATCGAGCGCGATCGGGCGCGAGCGCACGACCCGAATCTGCTCGAGCGAAATCTTCTCGAGCCCGACCAGGCAGTGATGGATCGGGATCACCGTTTGAGAGAAGATCGAAAGCGGCGAGTCATAGAGCAGGTCGTGCGTCTCGGCCACGGGGCCGGCCAGCGAGCTCTCGATCGGCAGCACGCCGTAGTCGACGTCGTCGCTCGACACCGCCTCGGCGACCGCGGAGAAGGTCGGCAGCGGCACCAGTTCGGCGCCGTCCGGGAAAAGGCGATCGCAAGCCGCGGCGCTATGCGCACCTTCACGCCCCGGATAAGCGACTCGATAAGCCATGACCTGCCAGAAAGCCTAGACGGCTCGGGGCCAGACGTGTGCCACTGCACCGATCGCGAAGAGCACGCGACAGCAGGAGGGTGTTTCGGCTAGGATACTGCGACATCGTAGTAGTAGCTCATAGGAGGCGGCCGAGAATGAACACGGTGTCGAGACGAAGGCTCACGAAAGCACGTTGGCTGGTTGGCGTTTTGGTCCTTACCATCGCGCTTGTTTTCCCCGGTCAAGCTCTCCTCGGCTCCACCGCGAAGGGGCGCTTCGTCAAGGTGAACGGACACCGCCTTTATCTTCGTTGCGCCGGCAAGGGATATCCGATCGTGGTACTCGAGGCCGGGCTCGGCGACTGGAGCCGGGGTTGGACGGCGGTTCTCGCTCGCGCGAAGACGATCGGTACCACTGTCTGCGCCTACGATCGCTTCGGACTAGGGCGAAGTGGATCGAACGCCGGCACGAGAACGATCGCAAAGGACGTCTCCGATCTGCATGGGCTCCTGGGCAAGGCGAAGCTGCGCGGGCCGTACGTTCTAGGTGGAGCCTCGATTGGCGGGCTCGTTGCACGCTACTACGCCAGCCTGTACCCGAAGCAGGTCGCCGGGATGGTGCTGTTCGACTCGGTCCCGGACGACTGGGATCAGTACGTCGGGGTTTCTGTTTTCGAGGGCGGCGGCGAGAGTCTGGACATTGCGGCAGCAGCGGCGCGGCTCCGCACCTCCGACAAGCTCGCGAGCAGGCCGCTCGTCGTGCTCGAGGCAGGGGACGAGAGTTACCTCGAGCAGGCGACGCAGAGGTCGGACCTGCGCGACTACTGGGATCCGAGCCAGCAAGAGTTCGCTCGTCTCTCCACGAACTCGCTCTTTGCGATTGCCACGGGTAAGCCGCACTGGATCCAGTCGGCCGCGCCGGATCTCTCGGCCGAGGCTATCCGCTTGGTCGTCGTGTCGGTACGGAGCAAGAGATCGCTACCGGTGTGCTCCAAGAGTAAGTTGCCGAAGCTCGGAGCGGCCTGCAAGTAAAGCGGGATCCTTTACAGCTCAGTCCTCGCGGCTGAGCGCCTCGATAACCTTGTCGGTGAACTCGCGCGTGCTCGCCTTTCCGTTGATATCCGAGGTGGGCGCCTCGCGAATCGCCGTCTCGATCGCCTGCCGGAGTTCTCGCGCCGCGGCCTCCTCCCCGAAGGCGTGTTCGAGCATCATCGACACCGAGCGCAGCATCGCGGTCGGGTTCGCGATTCCCTTGCCGGCCATATCGGGGGCCGACCCGTGCACGGGCTCGAAGATTCCGGGGCCGTCGTCTGCGAGCGAGGCCGAGGCGGCGACGCCGAGCCCGCCCGTAACTGCCGCTGCCAGGTCGGAAAGAATGTCGCCGAACATGTTCTCGGTCACGATCACGTCGAACTGCTCGGGCGCCCGCGCGATCTGCATCGCCGCGTTGTCGACAAGCATGTACTCGAGCTCAACGTCGAGATAGTCGGACTTGATTCGTTCGATAACCTGGCGCCAGAGGCGCGAGGTGGCGAGCACGTTCGCCTTGTCTACGGCGGTGAGCTTTTTACGCCGCCGCTGAGCCAGCTCGAAGCCGCGCCGGGCGATCCGTTCGATCTGCGGCTCGGTGTACTCGCAGGTGTCGAAGACGAGTCCGTCCTCGGTGCGACCGCGGCGCCCGTAGTAGATGCCGCCGACAAGCTCGCGCACGATCAGGAGATCGACCCTGTCGCCGTCGCTGGAGGGGCGCAAATTCGCGTAGACGTCGAGCGCGCCGCGGAGGGAGATCAAGCCCTGCTCAGGGCGCACCGCCGCGCCGTCGTACTTCGGCAGCCCGATCGCGCCCAACAGAACGGCCGCCGACTCCTTGCACGCTTCTAGCGTCGGGGCCGGAAGCGGATTGCCGAACTTGGCGATCGCCTCACCGCCGAAAGGGTGCGACTCGAGCTCGATCGGGAGCGGCTCCAGAACCCGCATCGCGGCCTCCATCACTTCGGGACCGATCCCGTCCCCGGGTAGGCAAACGACTTTCACGATCGTGGTTGGGAGAGCTTGTACTGGGCCCAGGAAACGAGACCGCCGCGATCGAGCATCTCGAGCATGAACGGCGGTACCGGAACGGCGGAAAACTCCTGCCCGTCGACCGTCACCTTGCCGGCCGCCGCGTCGACGGTGATCTGCGAGCCCGACCTGGCCGCCTGCGCCGCCTGCGGGCAGGTGATCGCCGGCAGAGCGAGGTTGATGCAGTTGCGGTAGAAGATGCGCGCGAAGCTCGAGCCGATGACACAGCGGACGTTCCAGGCCTTCATCGCCAGCGGCACATGCTCCCTCGAGGAGCCCATGCCGAAGTTCTCGCCGACGACGAGCACCGTGTCGCCGCCCAGCTGTTCGAGCAGCGACGGATCGATCCCCTCGAACAGGTGCGGTTTCATCGACTCAGGGTCGTCGATGTTCAGGTAGACGCCGGGGTAGAGAACATCGGTGTCGATGTTCGTTCCGGGGACGACGACGGCTTTACCCGAGGCGATCACTACATCACTCCGGCAGGATCGACGATCTCGCCGGCGACCGCGGCCGCCGCCGCGACGAAGGCGTTACCGAGGTAGACGTTTGCGTCGGGAGAACCGGCGCGACCCTTGAAGTTACGATTCGTTGTTGCGAGCGCGTTCTCGCCCGGCGCGAGTGCTCCCGTGTGGCCGCCGAAACAGGGACCGCAAGTGGGCGTCGAGATGGACGCGCCGGCTTCGACGAGCGTGTCTACGAGGCCTTCGGTGAGCGCCTCGCGGTAGATCTTCTGCGTCGCCGGAACGACGATCATGCGCGTCCGCTCGTGTACGCGCTTGCCCTGCATCATCTGGGCCGCCTGGCGCAGGTCGGTGAGCGTTCCGTTTGCGCAGTTCCCGACCACGACCTGATGGATGGGCGTGCCGACGAGCTCGCTCACGGGAACGACGTTCTCGGGGTTGTGGGGCTTGGCGACGAGCGGCTCCAGCCGGTCGAGGTCGACCTCCAGCTGCCGCGAGTAGCTCGCATCGGGATCCGAGTGAACCGCTTCCCACTTCCTCTCGGTGCGTCCGTCGAGGTAGACGGTCGTCGTCTCGTCGGCAGGGAAGATGCCCGTCTCGGAGCCGGCCTCGACAGTGAGATTGGAGACGGCCAGACGCTCGTCGATCGAAAGCGATTTCGTGCCGGGGCCGACGAACTCGAGCACGTTGTCGGTGCCGCCGCCAGCGCCGATCTGGCTGATGACGGCAAGGATCACGTCCTTGCCGGTGACAAAGCGACCTTTTTCGCCGCTCACGGTGACCTGGATCGTGCCCGGCACCGCCTCCCAGAACTCGCCGAAGATGATGCAGTGAGCGATATCGGTCGAGCCCAACCCCGAGGAGAAGGCGCCAAGCGCACCGTGCGTACAGGTGTGCGAGTCGCCGCCGACGATTACCGACCCGGGCACGACCCAGCCCTCCTGGGCGAGCAGGTTATGCTCGATACCGCCGCGGCCCTGGTCATAGAAGACGACTCCGTGCTCGAGCGACCACTCCTTGAGGCGCTTGATCAGGATTGCCGAGCGCTCGTCCTTGGCCGGCGCGAAGTGGTCGGCGACCATGACGATCTTCGAGCAGTCGAAGACCTCGCTCGTGCCCATCTTCTCCATCTGCCGAAAGGCCACCGGCCCGGTGACGTCGTTGGCAAGCACCACGTCGCAGCGGACCATCACAACCTGGCCCGGCTCGACGTGGTCGGCGTCGCAGTGATTGAGCAGAATCTTCTCGGCGACCGTGTAGCCCATAACACTTACAGCCTAGCGGCGGCAGCGAAAGTCCTGCCCGGCGAGTCGTGCTGTGGAAACGTAAAAGCTGGAGGTGTCCACCGATCGCGGGCCGAGCGAAAGCCCGGCCTCGGTTTAGAACCTATCCCGCCAGGCCTACACGCCCGAAGCGGCCACGCATCCCTGACGGGTTAGGTCCCTTAGCCGGCGTTCTCGTTGAGCAGATCCGAGGGCTCGACGCTGGAGAGCGCCTGGGCGCGGAGAGTCTCGGCGGCAGTGAGCGTTTCGCCGCGCTCGATCGTGGCCAGGAGCTGGCGTAGCGTCTCTGCCGTCTCCTGCGCTTTGCGCCTTAGCTCGGCCAGGCGCTGGTTGTGGTGCACGTACTCGCCGGAGCGCTTCTCGTCGCTCACGTCGCGCATGCTCACGAGGAGCAGGCGCGTGCCGTCACCAGTCGAAACCGCGGCTCCCACGGTCTCCATGATCGACCAGCTGCCGTCGGCGCGCTTCATGCGAACCGCGAAGGGATAGGAGTCGCCACGGTAAACGTCGACGATCGCGTCCTGGGCGATCGACAGGTCGTTTGGCTCGATCAGAGTCAGGAAGTTGACGCCGGCCAGCGCCTCGAAGCTGTAGCCGAGCTGCGTCTCGCAGGAGGGAGAGGCGTAGAGGAAATTCCCTTCGCCGTCGACGAGCACGACCGCATCGGGCATGTTCTCGGCGATCTTGCGCAGGAACTGATCCTCGGTCAACATCTGCTCTTCTTCTTGGCGCACGTCGCTGATGTCGAAGACGACGGCGACGGTGCCGGCGATCTGGCCCGAGTCGTCTCGATCGGGTCCGACCCTGACCCGATAGACCCGGGTGCCCCAATCGAGCTCGTAGTTGACAATCTCGCCTCGGAGCGCGCGCAGGTTCGCGGCGATCGGGAGGAAGGCGGTGTCTTCGGTTTGGAAGAACTCGAACAGGTTTATACCGACGAGACCGTCAGGCGTCAGCCCGAGATCGGCGAGCGCCCCGCCCCGGCAGCTCGTGAAGCGAAACTCGCTGTCGATACTCCAGAGCATCGCGGGCATCTGATCAACCAGAGCCATCGGGAAGGAACCGTTCGAGCTGGGACTGTTCATCACGACTTTCGCCGACGCCACCGCGGACGGGAGCGGCGAATCCTCCTCCTCTGACGGATCGCTCTCCTTTGCGCCGTTGCCCGCCTCGGGAGCCGAGCGGGCAGCAGCGTGGAGGTCACCGGAAAGATCCTGGCCCTTTTCCTGGTGCCACGTGAAGCGTGCGGAGTCGATTGACTGCATAAGCCGTCACTCTCTTTTCGGCTCCAAAGCGCCGAAGCTTGAAGAATTCCTCGCCGGGCGCGCGTCTAGGGGCTCGGGCGAGTGATCGCGCCCTCCGAAGCCGAGCCGACAAGCGCTGCGTACTTGGCGAAGACACCGCTCGTGTAGCGGGGCTTCGGCGGCTTCCACTTGCTCAGCCGAGCCTCGATCTCCTTGCCCGAAAGCTCGATCCTGAGCTCGCGCGCCTCGACGTCGAAGACGATCGTGTCGCCCTCGCGAACCGCGGCGATCGGCCCTCGACGGGCCGCCTCCGGACAGACGTGCGCGGCCATGAAACCGTGCGTGGCGCCCGAGAAGCGTCCGTCGGTCAGTAACGCGACCGACTCCGACAATCCTTCGCCCGCGATCGCCGCGGTGACGGCGAGCATCTCGCGCATTCCCGGGCCGCCCGCGGGCCCCTCGTAGCGGATGACGACCACGTCGCCGGCCGAGACCTTGCCCGCCTTGACCGCGGCGAAGCACTCCTCCTCGGAGTCGAACACGCGCGCCGGGCCCTCGTGGAAGCTGCGCTCGTGTCCGGCCAGCTTGACCACGCAGCCCTCGGGAGCGAGGTTTCCGCGCAGAATCGCGAAGCCTCCACGCTCCTTGAACGGTTTTTCGATCGTTGCCACGACCTGCTGGCCCTCCGATTCGCGCCCGGAGAGAGCGATCTCGCCTAGCGTGCGCCCGTCCACGTTGCGGGCGTTCAGATGCAGGAGATCGCGCTTGGCCAGTTCGCGGGCAACGAGGGCGCAACCGCCCGCGTCGTAGAGGTCGGTGGCGACGTAGTGGCCGCCGGGCGTAAGGCTGGCGATGATCGGGGTCGCCGCCGCGATCCGGTCGAAGTCGTCGATCTCGAGCGGCACCCCGGCCTCGCGCGCGATCGCAAGCAGGTGCAGGACGCCGTTGGTCGAGCCGCCGCTCGCGGCCACCGAGGCGATCGCGTTCTCGAGCGCCTCTCGCGTCACGATCTGCCTGGGAGTGACGTTCTCGCGCACAAGCTGCATCACCAGCTGGCCCGCGTCGTAGGCGGCCGCGTCCTTCGCCCGTACCGCCGCCGGCACCTCGTTCAGCCCGGCCGGGCTGATGCCGAGGAAGTCGAGCGCCATCGACATCGTGTTGGCCGTGAACTGCCCGCCACAGGCGCCAGCTCCGGGACAGGCGAGAGTCTCCAGCTCGTGCAGGTCGGTGTCGCTCATCTTGCCGACGGCGTGCGTCCCGACCGCCTCGAACACGTCCTGGATGGTCACGTCTTTGCCGCGCCACTTCCCCGGCGCGATCGAGCCGTTGTAGAGAACGAGCCCCGGTATGTCGAGCCGGAGCAGCGCCATCACCGCCGCTGGGATCGTCTTGTCGCAGCCAACCAGACAGACCAACCCGTCGAACATGTGGCTGTAGGCGACAAGCTCGATCGAGTCGGCGATGACCTCGCGCGAGACGAGCGAGCCGCGCATCCCGGGCGTGCCCATGGTGACACCATCCGAGACCGCGATCGTGTTGAACTCGACGGGCATGCCGCCGGCGTCCCGGATGCCTCGGCGCACGTGCTCGGCCAGCTCGCGCTGGTTGTAGTTGCAGGGCATGGTCTCGATCCAGGTCGAGGCGATGCCGACGAGCGGCCTGGCGAGATCCTCGTCGGTGAAGCCGATGGCCTTGAAGTAGGAGCGCGCGGGAGCGCGATCGGGGCCGTCGGTGAGGAGCCGGCTACGTCTCTTGGCCGGATCCGACGGGATGTCGTACGGACTCATGATCATGCTGAAGATCGTAGCCCCTGGGTGAGCCCTGTCGTCGCGGCGCGAGCGTCGGTCAGAAAGCGCCCGCGCCGCCGGTGGCGACGCCGAGCGGAAGCACTCTGCAGTCTGGGAAGCGCTTGATCAGCTCTTCGGCGCAGGCTTGGGACTCCTCGTGGTGAGCCCAGACGATGACGGTCGGGCCGGAGCCCGAAAGCGTCACACCGGCCGATCCACGAGCAGGCTTCTCCTGGAGCTGGCCAAGCAGCGGCGCAGCGACCGAGCGATACGGCTCGTGTAGGCGGTCGTGGAAGGCGGCGGCGAGAAGCTGGGCATCGCTGGTTGCGAGCGACGCGCCGAGCAGGGCGGCGCGGCCGCTGGAAAAGGCGGCGTCGGCATGAAGCACCTCGACAGGCAGGCCGGCTCGCGCCGTGACCGTATCGACGCTGTGCTCGGGGACGACGGCGATCAGATCGAGCGGGAGCGAATCGGCAATCCGGCGACAGCGCCAGAGGCCCTCCTCCTCCCAGGCGAGGGTGACACCGCCGAAAAGACAGGCGGCGATATTGTCGGCATGCGGCTCGAGCCGGGCTGCAAGCGGGAGCAACTCCGCCGGATCCGGCTCGACTCCCTCCCAGAGGCAGGCGGCAACCAGACCGAGCGCGATCGTGGCCGAGCTGGAGCCGAGTCCGCGTGCGAATGGGATCCGGTTGAGGAAGCGGAAGTGCTTGCCCTCGACCTCGGTGATCAACGCGAAGGCGCGCAGGCCGAGGTGGTTACCGTCCCGCGGTGTCTCGGAGACTCCTTCGCCCTCGACCTCGACGACGGTGCCGTCTGCCTCGCTCAGCTCGAGCTCGTTCCAGAGCTCGAGCGCCATTCCAGCGCAGTCGAAGCCCGGCCCGAGGTTGGCGCTCGTTGCCGGGGCTCGAACGCGAACGCTCACTTTACGGCTCGTGCGATCGAGTCGGGATCCGGATCGACTGGAATCGGCTCAGGACTGTGCTTCATCGCGATATCCGGGTCTTTGAGCCCGTGCCCGGTGACGATGCACGCGACGAGCGAGCCGGGCTCGGGTGGGTTGACTTCAAGCGCTGCGATTCCGGCCGCCGAGGCCGGCTCGCAAAAGATCCCCTCGTGACTGGCGAGATCCTTCCAGGCCGCGAGGATCTGCTCGTCGGTGACGGTGACGATCTCGCCCATGCTGACGGCGATGGCCTCGGCGACCTCCTCGGCATGCACCGGCTCGGCGATCCTGATCGCGCTCGCGACCGTGGTCGAACGGTGCTCGGCCTGGGCGCAGCAGAAGCGCGGCATACCCTCGCCGGATTCGCTGAAACCCTTGAAGCAGGCAGCGGTGTTGCCGCCGCCGCCGTAGGGCAGGGCGAGAATCTCGGGCGCCCTGCCGAGCGCTTCGATTAGCTCGAAGGCGGCCGTTTTCTGGCCCTCGAGCCGGTACGGGTTGACCGAGTTCACGAGCACGAAGTCGCCGCAGGCGGCCAGCTCCTGCGCCGACTTCAGGGTGGTCTCGAAGCTGCCGCGAACGGCGAGTAAGCGGGCGCCGAGCGCCTGCGACTGCGCCAGCTTGCCGGCCGCGATAGCGCCTTCGGGCTGAAGCACGATCGCCGTCAGACCGGCGCGGGCGGCGTAAGCAGCCGACGAGGCGGCGGTGTTCCCAGTGGATGCGCAAATGACTGCTCGGGCACCCTCGTGAAGAGCTTGAGAAACGGCCACCGTCATGCCGCGGTCTTTGAAGCTCCCCGTCGGGTTGGCACCGTCGAACAGGATGTAGACCTCGGCGTTCCAGCGCTCGGACAGGTGCTCGGCGCGGAGAATCGGCGCCGACCCCTCCCCGAGAGTGACGATCTTCGCCGCCGGGTCGAGCAGCAAGCGGTCGCGATATCGCTCCACGAGCGAGCGACTTTCCTTGCTGATCACGTCCATCCGAGCTCCGATATTCCGCGTTGCGAAATGACCGGGAAGGCCGCCGAGATCTCACGGCTCTCCGGCAGCCGACGGATCTCTTCGAGGGCGTCGTCGATCGCCCCGTAGGTTGCCTCGTGCGAGACGACGTGAAGAGTCGCTCCACCCTCGTCCTGCGTCTGGATGAGGCGCGCGACCGAGACGCTGTGGCTAGCCAGGCGCTCGGCGATGTGAGCCAGCACGCCCGGGCGGTCGTCCACCGAGATCTGCATGTAGAAGGGCGAGCGCAGATCGCCGGCCGGGAGCCGTTCGAGCGTGCGCCAGCAAGCGTCGTTGTGGAGGAAGCCGGTGCCCGTGGTGCCCATGATCGAGACCATGTCGGCGATCACCGCCGAGGCCGTCTCGATGCCGCCCGCACCGGGTCCTTCGAGCGTGATCTCGCGGATCGCGTCGCCCTGGAGCATGACGGCGTTGAAAGCGCCCTCCACCCCGGCGAGCGGATGAGCGCGGTCGACCAGCGCCGGCGACACGCGCACGTCGTAGCGGCCGTCGTCGAGCGTGGCCCGGCCGACGAGGCGGATGACCATGTCCATCTCTCGCGCCGCCGCCACGTGCGCCGACGTGATGTGCTCGACGCCCTCGAACTGCACGTCCGCGAGCGTCACCCGCGAGCCGAAGGCCACCGTCGCCAGGATCGCCATCTTGGCGGCAGCGTCGGCGCCGGAGACGTCCTCGGTCGGATCCATCTCGGCGTAGCCGTGGCGCTTGGCCTCGGCGAGCGCCTCTTCGTAAGAGGCGCCCAGCTCCATCTGGGTGAGGATGTAGTTGGTGGTGCCGTTGACGATGCCGAGGATGCGGTAGACGTTCGTCACCACGAGCGACTCGCGCAGCACCTTGATCACCGGGATCGCGGCGCAGACGGAGGCCTCGAAGCGAAGCTGCACGCCCGCGTCCTGGGCGGTCGCAAAGAGCTCGGCGCCCCTCTGCGCCAGCAGCTGCTTGTTGGCCGTTACGACAGGTTTGCCGCTACCCAGCAGGCGCAGTATGTAGTCGTGAGTCGGGTCGAGCCCGCCCATCACCTCGGCGACGAGTGAGATCTCCGGGTTGTCGACGATCTCGGCGAAGTCGGTCGTGAGCACACCCGGGGCGGCCGGAAAGTCGCGCTCCTTTTTCAGATCGCGGACGAGCGCCTTGACGATGCGCAGGCGGTGGCCGGTGGCCCGTTCGATGTCGCCGGCGGTCTCGTGCAGGAAGCGGTTGACGGCCGCCCCGACCGTTCCGTAGCCGAGCAGGCCGACGGGAACGTCGACGGGAACGTTAACGGGAGCCATCGGATCCCGAGCCCATCAAGCCCTCGCGCCCCGCCAGCGAGCGCAACTCCTTGCCGACCTTCTCGACCGGGTGCTTGGCGGCCTCCTCGCGCAGGCGCAGAAAGTTCGGCCTGCCGGCCTCCTCCTCGGCGATCAGCTCCTTGGCGAACTGGCCGCTCTGGATCTCGCCCAGGATCTCCTTCATGCGCGCCCTCACGCTCTCGTCGATGATGCGCGGGCCGCGGGTGAGGTCACCGTACTCGGCCACGTCCGAGATCGAATAGCGCATGTACTCGAAGCCGCCCTGATAGATCAAATCAACGATCAGCTTGAGCTCGTGGATGCACTCGTAGTAGGCGATCTCAGGTTGGTAACCGGCCTCCACCAGCGTCTCGAATCCGGCCTGCATCAGCCGGGTCGCTCCGCCGCAGAGGACCACCTGCTCACCAAAGAGATCCGATTCCGTCTCCTCGGCGAAGGTTGTCTCGAGCAGCCCGACACGGGCGGCGCCGATCCCTGCGCCGTAGGCGAGCGCCTTGGCAAGGGCGTTACCCGATGCATCCTGGTGTACCGCAACGAGCGCGGGCACCCCGGCCCCGGCCTCGTACATCTCGCGCACGCGATGACCGGGCGCCTTGGGGGCGACCATGATCACATCGTGACCTGCCGCCGGCTTGATGTAGCCGAAGTGGATGTTGAAGCCGTGCGCGAACAGGATCGTCGCGCCGGGCTCGAGGTTGGGCTCGATCTCGGCCGTATAGACCATGCGCTGGATGTGATCCGGCAACAGGATCATCACGAAGGCCGCGCCACGGGTGGCCTCGGCGGCTGTTTTGACGGGAAGACCGGCCTCGACCGCTCGATCCCAGGCGGCGCTGCCGGGAGCCTCTGCCACCTCAACCTCGACTCCGGAGTCGCGGAGATTAAGCGCGTGCGCATGGCCCTGGCTCCCGTAACCGATGATGGCAACTTTCCCGGAGAGGAGGGAGAGGTCGCCTTCGCGGTGGATTGTCGCCATGAGCTTTCCTTTCTCGTTCTTTGCGCTGATTGATTGAGACCGATTAGCGTCTGACGGCTCGGCTTAGGCCGATGCGGCCAGTGCGCACCATTTCTTTGATTCCGTACGGCCGAACAAGCTCCTCGAAGGAGTCGAGATCCTCCGGGTGGCCGACCATCTCGAACACGATCTCCTGCGGCCCGAGGTCCGAGACCCGGGCGCCGTAGTGGTCGGCGAACGCCATCAACTCGCCGCGCCGCTCGGGCGGAGCCGCGACGGTGAAGAGAGCGATCTCGCGCTCGACGGCTTCGTCGGGGATGAGCTCGGTGATCCTAAGGACGTTGACGAGCTTGTGGATCTGCTTCGTGATCTGCTCGAGCGAGTGCTCGGCGCAATCGACGCGAAGGGTGATACGCGAGACGCCTTCGCGCTCGGTCTGCCCGACCGCGAGCGACTCGATGTTGTAGCCGCGTCGCGCAAACAGGTTCGAGATGCGCGAGAGCGCACCCGGCTTGTCCTCGACCAGGACTGAGAGTGTGTGCTTCATCTCGCCTCGACCTCCTTCGCCTTCTCGTGACTGCCGTATTCGATGATGTCAGCCGCCGAGGCGCCTGCGGGGATCATCGGGAACACTTTCTCGTCTTCGCTGCAGAGCACGTTCACCACGACCGTGCGACCTGCTGCATTCTCGGTGATCGCCTGCTCGAGTGCAGGCGCTATCTCGTCACTGCCGGTGACGGAGATCGGCAGCGCTCCAAATGCCTCGGCCATCTTCGAGTAGTCGGGGATCGGGCCGGTCAGGTCGGTTTGGGAATAGCGCTCGCCGTAGAACATCTCCTGCCACTGGCGCACCATCCCGAGATAGCCGTTCCGGATCAACACGACGATGATCGGCAGGTTGTGAAGCACTGCGGTCGTCAGCTCCTTCGAGGTCATCTGGAAGCAGCCGTCGCCGTCGACGCAGATCACCGTCGCGTCGAGCCGGGCCGCCTTGGCGCCCACGGCCGCCGGCACCCCATAGCCCATCGTTCCCAGGCCGCCGGAGGAAATGAACGTACGCGGCTGGTTGCAGTTCAGGTACTGCATCGCCCACATCTGATGCTGGCCGACGCCGGTCGTCCAGACGATGTCGTCGCGCCCCTCGGTCGCGTCGCGAACCGCTTCGAGCACCTCCTGCGGCTTGATTTTGTCGCCGCGCTCGTAGCGAAGGGGGAACTCGTCCTTCCATTCGGCGATCCGGTTGAGCCAGTCGGTATCTCCCTCACGGCCGTCCGGGATCTGCTTGCGCAGCTCGGCGCTCAGCTGCGCCAGCGCCGGCTTGAGCGGTGCGCAGATCGGGATTTGAGCCTCGCGGATCTTGCCGATCTCGGCCGCGTCGACCTCGAAGTGAATGACCTTGGCGTTGGGCGCGAAGGCGGACACGTTGCCGGTCACGCGATCGTCGAAGCGAGTGCCCACGGCGATCACCAGATCTGCCCGGTTGAGCGCCAGGTTCGAGTACTTCATACCGTGCATGCCCGGGTGACCGGCGTGGAGCGGATGCGAGTCGGGGAAGCCGCCTTTGCCGGTCAGGGTGGTTACGACCGGGATCTTGGTGAACTCCGCGAGCTCGAGCAGTTCGGCGGTAGCCTCGCCGTTGATGATTCCGCCGCCCACGTAGAAGACGGGCTTGTCGGCCTCGAGGATCGCCTTCGCGGCAGCCGCGATCTGGCGGTGGTTCACCTTTCTTGGCGGGTTCCAGCCCGGCAGATCGACGTGGTCGGGGTACTTGAAGTCGAGCTCGGCGATCTGGGCGTCCTTGGTGATGTCGACGAGTACGGGGCCGTAGCGCCCCGTCTGCGCGACGTGGAACGCCGCCTTGATGGTCGCGGGGATCTCATTGGCCTTCTGCACCAACCAGGAGTGCTTCACGATCGGGAGCGTGATCCCGGTCGCGTTCGTCTCCTGGAAGGCGTCGGTGCCGATCTTGGCCGAGGGGACCTGGCCGGTGACGCAGACGAGCGGGGTGGAGTCCATCCATGCGTCCGCGATCGGCGTCACTAGGTTGGTCGTGCCCGGTCCCGAGGTTGCGATCGCAACTCCCACCCTTCCGCTCGCACGCGCGTAGCCCTCGGCCATGTGGCCGGCGCCCTGCTCGTGGCGCGCCAGCACGTGGCGCAGCTTGCTTCCGTTCGCAATCGCTCTGTAGAGGGCGTCGTAGGTGTCGATGATCATTCCGCCCGGGACTCCGAAGCAGACGTCGACGCCCTCGGCCTCCAGCGAGCGAATGATGGCGTCAGCTCCTGTCATCCTGGTCATCTGAGTTCCTCCGTAGAAAGATCGTTATCCTGGCGAGCGCGCGGGAGCTCGGCAAGGACGGTTTCGGTGAATTCGCGCGTCGTCGCAGCTATTCCCGCCTTGACCATATCCGCTGTCCGCGCACCTTTGCGTAGTGCTTCGCGTATCGCCCGATCGAGCGTGCCCGCCGCGACCCGCTCATCAAGGCCTTCGGCGAGTAGGAGCGAGACAGCAACGAGCACTCCGCTCGGGTTCGCAACCCCGAGACCGGCAATCCGGCTTGCCGTCCGGTGGGTTGGGCCGAACAGACTGGGACCGCTGGCGGCGAGGTCGGCCTCGGCGGCGACCAGAGTCATCTCCTCCGCCTCGCGTGCGAGATCCTTGGCCGTCTCTTCTCCGGCGACTACGACATCGAGGTGAGACGGATCGGCCGCTACGATCAGCCGGGCTGCATCGACGCTCAGGTGCTCGATCTCGATTTCCGGCTGGTCCGCGCCGAGTCGTTCGACGAGCAAGCGCCAGTCACGATCGGTGCCGATCGAGGAAAGCCGCCCGCGCCGGTAGCGGGCAAGCAAGAAGGCGCGAGCGATCGTCCACTCTTCATGCCCGCTCGAGGTTGGGTTGAGCATGACGACGTCGCCGTCGGGGGCGAACCCGGCGCGGCGCAGCTCGGCCACCAGCTCGAGCTCGGAGCGGACGCCATCGAGCGCGGGCGTTCGTCTACTCGCCGCGAGAATGGCATCGGCACCGCGATAGGTGGCGCGCGTTTGCGCCGGAAGTGGATGCCCGAGACTGGTCTGAGCCTCGGCTCCGAAGGGCACGTGCAGTTCCTCGACCTCGAACTTGTGCAGGCGAGCGACCTCCTGCAAGACGCGAGTGGCCTCGGCCATCACCTCCGGGCCGATGCCTCCTCCAGACAGACAGGCGATCTTGTAGGCGGCGCTCATCTCGGTCTCCGCCCGCAAGGGAGTCGCCGAGAAGGGCGGTCGCCTCTCCCGTTCACCGCGATAGATCGGTCTGTCTTGCTGTCCATCGTCATTCCTCGTCTCTGTCGCCCTTGGCCGTCTGAAGACGCACTTCTGGCGTTAGTCCGGTCTGTGTGTGGCGCCGTGGCGCGCTGTCAAGTTCGTTCCCCCTAACGGGGGACGACGAGGACGACGACCGTAATCGTCACGAGGCCGACGAGCACGCGCGCGCCGCGAGAGAGCAGACGGGATGCAGAGCCGGCCTTCATAAGTAGGAGACAGTTTGGCGATCGCGAGCGGTAGCTGTCAAGCGCGGAGGCGCGTCGGTCACGCGAGCTGCCGGCCAAGGAAGAGAGCGAGATGGAACTAAACGGACTCGAACCCGGCCGAAAACGGCGCTCGACAACACCGGATCGCCTCTCGCGCTCTCGGGGCGCCGCTAAATGTGCTTCGCCGGAGAGCACAGTGTGGACACACGGGCCCGGAGAGCGAAGTGCGCTCAGCGGTGTCAGGCGGCTCCGGGAGGCCAATCGCGCCTGGCCGCACGGAGCCGCCGGCCGAGAGCGCGAGATCAGCGGTACATCGAGAAGCTGACTAGCAAGATGCGGTCGCCGAGCTCGAAGGCGAGGTGATCGTCGAGCGTAGCCAGGTAGCGATCGCTGGCGCCGACAAGGGCGTGCACCGAGACTTCCCAGACCTTCCACTTCCCGCGTCCGAGCAGAGCCTCGATCAACTCGCGAACGCTGCGGGCGATGTCGTTCGCCCCGACGTGGAGCTCGCCGGGGCGTGGATCGCGCTCCCGCCGGGTGCGGTAGAAATCGCGCAGCCCTTCGTCGGCGAGGAGCCAGCGCCGGAACACCTCCTCTGCCGGCTGGTCCCACGGCTTCAGCTCGTCCAGCTTCATCTCCCAGTGCTTCACCGGCGGTTTCAGCTTCTGTCCGAGCGCATCGAAGTGGTTCTGCAGGGTCTCCTCGACGCTGCCTTTGACGTCGAGCACGAGCACGCCGTAGTCGTAGCGGGAGATGGTGAGCGCCTGATGGAGCTTCGCATACGCGTTCAGGAAGCCGCGAAGCTCTCCGATTCGTTCAGAGTCGAGATCGGGCGTGGCCATGTTCACTGGATTCTCGTCGCCCGAGAGGACGAGGTCGAGGGAGATGTGCCTCGCGAGTGGTTTTTCCACCGCAGTTCTGCGGGTATTCCACCTCCGTTCTGCGCCCGCTGCCGTTTGATGAGAGCCGCTTCAAGCGGTATAGTCTTGGCTCCGATGGCTAGCACAGCAATGACACCGCCTACGTCTGGGATGACGGCTGTCTCCTCTCGCTCTGCTGCTCTGGCCTCGGCTAAGCGCGCTGCTACACGCTAGCCGGCGTCTTCTCGTCTCCGCGCCGACTAGCTGAAAAAAGGAGGCGAGGAGCTGGGGTACTCCACTCCGGCGTTGTGATGACCCTGCAATGGCGGGGAAAGAAGGGAAGCAAGATTTTGGTCACGCAGTCGCTATACGAGATCAACAACCGCACGAGAGAGCGAGATGCCTGCGGCATCGGCTTCATTGCGGACGTTCAGGGACGTCCGTCGCGACGCGTGCTGGATCTGATTCTCGATGCGCTCTGTCGAGTCAAGCACCGCGGTGCCATCAACGCGGACGGGCTAACAGGCGACGGCGCCGGCGTACTGATGCCCCTCACTCGTCTCCTTGCGCCCGACGGCGGGCTGGCGATGGTGTTCGCGCACGACGAGAACGAGCTCGAGCTCGTCGAGCGGGCCTGTCGGCTCGAGAAGATCGGCTTCGCGGGCTGGCGGGAAGTCCCGGTCAATCCCTCCCATCTCGGCGCGCGCGCCCGCCGCACACAACCAAAGATCATGCAGGCCCGCCTCTCTCCGCCCTCCGGATGCGGCGAAGAGGAACACGAGCTGGTCGCGTATCGGGCTCGTAAGCGCATCGAGCGCGAGAGTACGGGTCTCTACATCGCCTCGCTCTCTTTCCGTACGGTCACTTACAAGGGCCTTTGCGCCGCCGATCAGCTGGCCGGCTTCTATCCGGATCTCGCCGACCCGGAGCTCGAGGTCCCGTTTGGAATCTTCCATCAGCGGTTCGCCACCAATACCACTCCTACCTGGGAGCGCGCCCAGCCGTTCCGGATGCTCTGTCACAACGGCGAGATCAACGCGGTGGCGGGGAACGTCAACTGGATGCACGCTCGCGAGCATCACCTCGGCTCTGGGGACGACGCCTCGCTCTACCCGGCGATCGAGGACCCCAGCGCCGACTCGCGCACACTCGACAACGCGCTCGAACTGCTCGTTCGCGGCGGCCGCGATGTGCGTCATGCACTCGCGATGCTCGTACCCGAGGCCTGGGAAGCGAACCCGGAGCTGGACGAGGAACTTCGCGACTTCTATCGCTTCCACTCTTGCCTGATCGAGCCTTGGGACGGGCCTGCCGGGATCGTGTTCACCGACGGGCGCGTCGTCGGCGCCGGCCTCGATCGGAACGGGCTGCGCCCGCTTCGCTATCTCACGGCATCGGACGGGCTCATGATCTGCGCTTCGGAGGTGGGCCTCGTCGATTTCCCGGCCGATGTGACGGTCGAGCACGGCATGCTCGGCCCGGGCGAGATGATCGCCGTCGATCCTGCCCAGGGAGGGGTGCTCTCGAACGATCAGATCAAGCAGAAGCTGGCGAGCCGGCGTCCCTACAGGCGCTGGTTGGACGAGGGGTTGAGATCCCATTCGATCGGCGAGCCGGACGGCCGGCACAGTCCGAATCTCGTGCAGCGGCAGGTCGCGTTCGGTTTCACCAACGAGGAGGTGAACGTGATTCTGCGTCCGATCGGCGCCACGGGTCACGAGCCCACCTCGTCGATGGGCGACGACTCGGCGGTGACGCCGCTTGCGAACCGTTCTCGTCCATTGCCGGCCTACTTCAAGCAGCGCTTCGCACAGGTCACCAATCCGCCTATCGACCACCTGCGAGAGCGGATCGTCTTCAGTGTGCGAACGCTGCTCGGAGCTCGCGCCCCTATCTTGCGAGAAGACGCCGAGGCGGCAAGGCTGACCGAGCTGGAAAGCTTTTTCCTCTTCCCGGATGGTCTCGAGGGCCTAAAGAGCCATCGCCTCGACGCGACCTTCACGCAGGACGAAGGGCTCGAAGCGGCCTGCGAACGCCTGGCTACCGAGGCGGCCGCGGCTGTCCAAAGCGGCGAGCAACTTCTTCTGATCACCGATACGGGCATCTCGCCCGAGCGGGCGCCGATGCCGATCTTGCTGGCGGTCGGCGTCGTTCACCAGCGATTGGTCGCATCGGAGCTACGCACAGGCGCCTCCATCCTCGTCGAGAGCGACGAGTCGCGTGAGACGCATCACTTCGCTCTCTTGCTCGGCTTCGGGGCCGACGCGATCTGTCCGCGGCTTTCGCTCGAGACGATGGCGGCGCTGGCGGAAAGCGCCAAGCTCGGGAGGGAAGGTCCGGGCCCCGCCGAGGCGCAAGAGCGGTTCCGCCGAACAATGCAGGACGGAGTTCTCAAGGTCATGTCCAAGATGGGCATCTCGGATGTGGCGAGCTATCGGGGGGCTCAGATCTTCGAGGCGATCGGTCTTGCCGACGAGGTCATGAGCAAAGCGTTTGCGCGCACGTCGTCGGCTGTCGGCGGAATCGGCTTCGCCGAGCTAGAGGCCGATGCCTGGTGGCGGCTCGGCGAGGCCTTCGCGGAGCGCCCGCAGCTGGAAAACCCAGGCTTCGTCAAGATGCGCCGAGGCGGCGAAGAGCACGCAACCACGGCTCCGATAGTCAGCACGCTCAAAGAGTCGGTCTCGAGCGGCCAGCGCGAGGCCGCATATCTCCTCCGCCGCGCTGTTGCGGGCGGCGGTTGGGAGATCTACGAGCAATACGCGAAGACGGTGAACGACCGCGAGCCGCTCGAGCTCCGCGACCTGCTCGAGTTGGTTCCCGATGGACCGCCGCTCCCGCTCGAGGTCGTCGAGCCCGTATCGTCCATCGTCAAGCGCTTCTCGGCCGGGGCGATGAGCCAGGGCGCTCTTTCTGCCGAGGCGCACGAGACCCTCGCGATCGCCCTCAACATGATCGGCGCTCGCTCGAACTCGGGTGAGGGCGGGGAGGCGCTCGCGCGTTTCGGCACGGCCCGCAACTCCGCCATTAAACAGGTGGCCTCGGGACGTTTCGGCGTCACGCCCGCTTACCTACGCTCGGCGGAGGAGCTACAGATCAAGATCGCTCAGGGCGCGAAGCCCGGCGAGGGCGGCCAGCTTCCGGGGCACAAGGTTTCTGCAGAGATAGCCGAGCTGCGGCACACGGAGCCCGGGATCGCGCTCATCTCGCCGCCTCCGCACCATGACATCTACTCGATCGAAGATCTCGCTCAGCTGGTCTTCGACCTTCGCCAGGCGCACCCGCTCGCGGAGGTATCGGTGAAGCTGGTCGCTGAAGCGGGCGTGGGCATCGTCGCCGCCGGAGTCGTCAAGGCACTTGCGGATGTCGTTCACATCGCCGGGTGCGACGGTGGCACCGGTGCGAGCCCGCTCTCGTCTATCAAGAATGCCGGTGCGCCCTGGGAGCTGGGGCTTGCCGAGACGCAGCAGGCGCTGGTCGCGGAGGGTCTGCGCGGGCGCGTGCGAGTGCGGGTCGACGGAGGCTTCAAGACGGGCCGCGATGTCGTCGTGGCGGCTCTTTTGGGAGCGGACGAGTACAGCTTCGGCACCTCGCTATTGCTGGCCGAGGGCTGCCTGATGGTGCGCGCCTGCCATCTCGACAGCTGCCCGGTCGGTATCGCAACGCAGCGACCCGAGCTACGAAAACGGTTCGAAGGGACTCCGGAAAAGGTTGCGGCGTACCTCCTCTTCGTCGCCGAAGAAGTTCGTCGTCAGCTGGCCGCGCTCGGACTGCGCTCGCTCAACGATGCGATCGGGCGGACGGAGCTACTCCGTCAGCGCTCGACGGGCAGTGCCCGAAAGGACTTGGTCGACCTTTCTTCGCTACTCGCGAAGGAAGCAAGCGGCCCGTTCCACTACACCGGAGAGCCTCGACTGATCGCGACCGGCGGTGAGCTGAACGACCGGCTTGCGACCGAAGCGGCAGTGATCCTCGAGCGAGACGTGGATGTGGAGCTCGACTACCCGATCACGAACCGCGATCGCACGGTCGGCGCGCGCCTCGGCGGAGACATCGGCGAGCACTTCGGCTTCGGAGCGCCGCCGGGACGTCTCAAGGCCCGCTTCCGCGGCGCCGCCGGACAGAGCTTCGGCGCCTATCTCACCGACGGGATCAGCTTCGAGCTGATCGGGGTGGCGAACGATTACGTCGGCAAGGGAATGAACGGAGGCACGATCGTTATCCGGCCCGACGCGGGCGTCGCCGGGCATCCGGTCCTTGCAGGCAACACGCTGCTCTACGGAGCGACCGGTGGTCGCCTCTTCATCGCCGGGCGCGTCGGTGGGCGCTTCGCGGTCAGGAACTCGGGCACCGTCGCCGTAGTCGAGGGCACCGGCGAGCATCCCTGCGAGTACATGACCGCTGGAACCGTTGTCATCCTGGGCGAGTTCGGGCGTAACCTCGGCGCCGGCATGAGTGGCGGCCAGGCCTTCGTCTACGACCCACAGGGGCACCTGGGCGTTCGTATGAATCCCGATCTCGTCTTTGCCGAACCGCTGGAAGACGCGGCCGCGGCGAACCTGCGCATACTGCTCGAGGAGCATCTCGAGCTCACCGGCTCGCCGCGCGCCAAGGCGATGCTCGAGCGCTGGGAGACCACGCTCGCCGATTTCAGGCGCGTACACCCGAAGCGGAACGTCGCCCGGCTCGAGGAAGAGCATGAGGGCTCGGCACAAGAGGCCGCCGAGGGTGCCGCCCCGGTCGCCGGTTGAGCGGGGACTACTGACTAGGAGACAGCTGATCCCGCGTCGACGATGCCTGCTCCATAGGCGTCGTCTGACGAGATCGGATGCTTGAAGTCGAGGTGGCAGTATCCGAGGTCACAGGCCGTGCCGTCGAGTGCCGGGGCCGTGTTGTTCGGATCGTTCGGGCCGGTGTAGTTGACGACTCCGTCTCGAGCTGTCCGCGTCAATTGTGCGAGCAACGCGTCGGGCCGGTCCCGCAACCAGCGGTGGGTCGCGAGAACGAGCACCGCGACTCCGCTCAGGTTGGGAGCGGCCATCGAAGTTCCTTGCGACCAGGCGAAGCCCTGTCCGGCGATGGTAAAGCAGGCCGAGTTGTACGAGGCCGAGGTATAGGGGTCGGTGCAGTACGCGGAGTTCGGATCGACGGCGGCGAGCGAGCCGTATCCGCCGGCCAAAACGTCGTCCGTGCCACCGTCGAAGAGCGGGATGTTGAACTGCCGGGCTCCACCCGGTGCAGCCAAATCGATGCGCGAGCCGTAGTTCGAGTAGTAGGCGAGCTGGTCGCGTTTGCCGATCCACTTCGCGGGCCAGCGAACCGAGGGATCGGCGTCGGGTGCGTTGACGACTTCGTTCCCGGTCGCCGAGACGAGGATCACTCCGGGTAGCCCACCCGGCACCAGCAGCATCCCGCGCAGATCGGTGATGTAAGGGAAGAGCGATTCATCGCCCGGGTAGACCGTCCCAATTCCCTTCGAGCCGCTGGCGACCTGGCCGGCGCCGGTGAACCTACGACCCGCGACTTTGATGTTCGTACGGTCGATGCGTACGTGATCGTTCCCGGCCGAGGCGATTATCGCCGTTCCGCGCGACTGACAGTAGCTGACTGCGTCAGCCCAGAGCAGGTAGTCCTCGGCGTCGGCCTGGAGCGTGGGATCGTCATAGCCGACGATCGACATGTTGAGAATGTCCGCGCCGTCCTGGCAAGCCTCGACCATGCCGTCGACGATCCAGCTCGTGAGTCCGCCCCAGTCGCCGGCGAGCACCTTGTAGCTGCGGATCGTCACCTTTGGAGCGACACCGTTCGACCCGAACCCGTTCGCCGCGGCCCCGATCCGGCTCGCAACCCAAGTTCCGTGACCGTCCGTATCGCCGTTACGGCACTCATCGAGAATCCCGTTGTCCTTGAGGAAGCCGAGACCGTAGTCGCGGATGATCGACTTGCAGTCGAGGGCGTTCTCGGACGTTCTCGCGTCGAAGTTGTCGCGCAGCTCCTTCGTGCCGCCCTGGACACCGGTGTCGAGCACGGCGACGACGATCGACTTGTCGCCCCTCGTCTTCTGCCACGCGTTCGGGACGTTCATGCGGTTGTCGTCCCATTGCACTATTCCCTCGGCGTTGGGAGCGGCGGCGTCGTGCAGCGGATCCGGGAACGAAGAGGCCTTGTTCTTCGGGATGAAGCGCGGCGGCGCCGAGCCTGCGGCGGGTGCGCGCTCATCCGTTGGTCCCCAGGAGATGTAGCGATCGACGAATAGTGCGTTGACCTTCGGGTCCGCCTCGACCTTGCTGGCGAAGCTCGAGTCGTTGCTGCGCACTGCAACCGCGGAAACCTCGGGCATGACCGTGGCCACGTCGCCGCCCGCATCGGTGACGATCTTCTTCATGTCCGCCGCCGAGGTGCCCGGGGCGAAACGGACGATGCTCTCGGCCGAAGGCGAACCGTGCGCAGACTGAGAGGACTGTGTGAACGGGCGCGAGCCGGCGAATGCGGTAGTACTCAGGAGTCCTAGGCACGCGGCCGCGCCGACCAGGAGAACTCCCCGCAGGCCGCGCCGCACGCAAGAACGATGGAAGCGCGCCATCGATATAACTGTCGGGATTCGCGTCGTGAAGCAGTGTCCCGAGAACGGGGTATTCTCGTCCCCCAGATGAGGAGTATTCGGCTCGCGACGGCGTGTCGGAGGCGGTACGAAGCCGGGTCAGACCGCTTTTTCCAGCTCCTGGAGCGAAAAGCCGATGCTTCCGCTCGCTCGCCCGCGCCCCGCGGCGCGTAGAACCCGGGCGTAAGCCTCGGCGGCCGTCTTCCCGCCCGCCATCACCTCGCCGGTCGATTTCATCTCGGGGCCGCGGACGGCGGCGCCGGCGAAGCGATCCTCGGGGAAGATCGCCTCCTTGGCCCAGACACGGGTCGGCTGCGCTCGCTCGGGTAGTCCGAGCTCCTCGAGCCGAGCCCCGAGCATCAGCCGGCAGGCCGCGTCGACCAGCGGGATCCCCGTCGCTTTGGCCACGAAGGGAACCGTGCGCGAGGCACGGGGATTCGCCTCGAGCACGTAGAGGCGCCCGTCGTGCAGCGCGAGCTGAAGGTTGAGCAGTCCCCGGATGCCGAGACGGCCGGCGAGGGCGTCTGCCAGTTCCCTGATCTCGCGCTCGAGCGCCGGGAAGACCGAGGGGCCGGGTACGACGCAGGCTGAGTCGCCGGAGTGCACGCCCGTCGGCTCGACGTGCTCGAGCACCGCGGCCACCCACGCGTGCTCGCCGTCGCAGAGCGCGTCCACGTCCAGCTCGATCGCTCCCTCCAGGTACTCGTCCACCAGCACCGGCTCGTCGATCTCGAGCGTGTCGGCGTCGCGGACGACCCGCATGCCGCGGCCGCCGAGCACGTAGTGCGGGCGCACCAGCACCGGTGTGCCGATCTTGCGGGCGATCTCCTGCGCCTCGGCGCTGCTAGAGGCCGTCCCCCAGCGCGGCGCGAGCAGGCCCAGCTCGGCGACGACCTCGCCGAAGGCGCCTCGATCCTCGGCCGCCTCTATCGCAGCCAGCGGCTCGCCGGCCAGCGGGACTCCTTCGTCCGCGAGCGCCCGGGCCAGCTTCAAGGGAGTCTGGCCTCCGAGCGTGACGACGACTGCCTGCGGCTGCTCGTGCGCGACGACGTCGAGAACGCGCTCAATTGTGACCGGCTCGAGGTAGAGGCGGCTGGAGGTGTCGTAGTCGGTAGAGACGGTCTCAGGGTTGGAGTTGAGCATCACGGCTTCGTAGCCGAGCCGGCGGAAGCTCTGAGCGGCGTGCACGCAGCAGTAGTCGAACTCGATTCCCTGCCCGATCCGGTTCGGGCCCGATCCGAGGATGAGGATGCGCGACCCGGCCGAGGATTCGATCGAGTCGCCGGTCTCGAAGGAGAGGTAGAAGTACGGGGTACGCGCCTCGAACTCGGCGGCGCAGGAGTCGACGGCGAGCCGCCCCGGGCGACCGCGGCGCGCGCGCACCTCTTTCTCGGAGATGCCGAGCACTCGGGCGACGCGCGAGTCGGGAAGGCCGAACCGCTTCGCTACTGGAATGTCGCCGCTATCTGCAAGCGCCTCCTCGGCCTCGCGGATGGAGTCGAGTTCGCGCCGGAAGTAGGGGTGCGCGCCCGGGAACTCGGGAATCGGGAGCTTCTGCTCGAGCCCGTCCAGGGCCTTGAGAAACGCTTCCGGAAAGGTGCGCCCGAGGCCGAGCGCCTCGCCGACCGCGCGCATCTCGGTGCCGAGCACCGGCTCGGCGGCGAACTTTTCCCAGTCGAAACGGGGAGCCTTGACAGCGACGTAATCGAGCGCCGGCTCGAAGGCCGCCGAGGACTTGCCGGTGATGTCGTTCGGAAGCTCGTCGAGCGTGTAGCCGACGGCGAGCAGGGCAGCCAGCTTGGCGATCGGGAAACCGGTCGCCTTCGAGGCGAGCGCCGAGGAGCGCGAGACACGCGGATTCATCTCGATCAAGACCAGCTCGCGCGTCTCCGGCTCGTACGCGAACTGGACGTTCGCGCCGCCGGTGGCCACGCCGACGGCCCGGGCGCAGGCGAAGGCGGCCTCACGTAGGCGCTGGTACTCGGCGTCGGGGAGTGTCTGCTGCGGCGCGACCGTCCAGGAGTCGCCGGTGTGTACGCCCATCGGGTCGATGTTCTCGATCGAGCAGACGATCACGCAGTTTCCGGCCCGGTCGACCATCACCTCGAGCTCGAACTCCTGCCAGCCTTGCAACGAGCGCTCGACCAGCACCTGCCCGACCGGGCTAATGCGAAGGCCACGCTTCACCTGGCGTTCGAGCTCGTTGCGATCGCGCGCCAAGCCGCCGCCCTGGCCGCCGAGAGTGAAGGCCGGCCGTACGACCGCGGGGAGCGGGCACTCGTCGAGCTGGGAGAGCGACGTGACGATGACGCTCTCTGGCACCGGCAACCCGGCCGAGATCATCGTCTCGCGGAAGATCGAGCGGTCCTCGGCGCGGCTGATCGCCTCGACGTCGGCTCCGATCAGCTCGATTCCGTAGCGCTCGAGAACACCGGAGCGCGCCAGCTCGACGGCGAGATTGAGCGCCGTTTGGCCGCCAAGCGTGGGCAGGAGAGCATCGGGGCGCTCGCGGGCTATCACCTGACCTACCGCCTCGGCGTCGAGCGGCTCGAGGTAGGTCGCGTCCGCCCACTCCGGGTCGGTCATGATCGTGGCCGGGTTGGAGTTGACGAGCACGACCCGGTAACCCTCGCTGCGCAGAACGCGGCAGGCCTGGGCGCCGGAGTAGTCGAACTCACACGCCTGCCCGATCCGGATCGGGCCCGAGCCGACGATCAAAATGCTTTCGATGTCAGTCCGCTTCGGCACGCGGAGGCGATCCTTTCGAAGAAGGGCAGTGCGTCGAGCGGGCCGGGCGCCGCTTCGGGATGGAACTGAACCGAGGCGAAATCGTCGCTTTCGAGACCCTCCACGGTGCCGTCGTTGAGCGACATGTGGCTGACCTCGCAGGCGTCCGAGCGGGCGACTGCGAAGCCGTGATTCTGTACGGTCACCAGCACCCTCTGGCTGTCGCGCACGCGCACGGGATGGTTCGCGCCCCGGTGACCGAAGGGGAGCTTGAAGGTTTTGAGCCCCAGCGCCAGACCGAGCAACTGGTGGCCGAGGCAGATTCCAAACAGTGGCAGCGTTCCGATCAACGTGCGCACGGTCTCGACCGCGTCGTCCAGCTGGGCGGGGTCGCCGGGGCCGTTACCGACGAGGACGACACGAGGCTTCAGCGCGAGAATCGCCTCGGCGCCCCAGTAACCGGGGACGAGGACGACCTCGAGCCCGCGCTCGACCAAACGGCGCACGATCGAGCGCTTGCAGCCGAAGTCCATCACCACGCAGCGCGGTCCATCACCGGATACCACGGGTTCGTGGGCGCAGACGTCGTAGGCGAGCGGCGGGCGGACAACCCGATCAGCCGTCATCCTGTCGACGTCGATGTGGGGCTCGGCGAGGGCCCGCTGCAGCAGCTCGCCGGCCGGCGCCTCGCCGAGCGCGCAGCGCATCACACCGCCCTCGCGGATGCGGCGGACGAGCGCACGCGTGTCTATGTCGTCGATCGCTACGGCGCCCTGGGACGTCAGCCAGGCTGCGAACTCGGGCCGCGCCCGGCGCATGACCACGCCCGCGCACTGAACAGATCCCGACTCCATCCGTGCTCGGTCGACGCCGTAGTTGCCGATCAACGGATAGCTGAAAGCGAGTACCTGAGCCGCATAGCTAGGATCGGTGACGGCCTCTTCGTAGCCCGCCATGGCCGTGGTGAAACAGGCCTCGCCGGCACTGATGCCCGGAGCACCCACGGCGCGTCCCTCGTAGGTGGTTCCGTCCTCCAGGACAAGGGTTGCATGTCGCATAGGAGTTTGCATGATACGCGAAAATCTGCATAATACGCGAATGATCTCGACTGCGATAGTCGGTACCGCCGGCTACACCGGCCAGGAGACGCTCGACCGCGTTCTCCTCCATCCCGAGCTGGAGCTCGTCGCGCTCGGCTCCGACACCTTCGCCGGTAAGCCCGCGGCCGTGCTCGATCCCCGTTTCGCCTGCTCGCAGGCTGCCGAGCTCGAGCTGGTGACGAACGAGCAAGCGCTGGCAAGCGGCGCCGAGCTCGTCTTCCTCTGTCTGGAGAACGAGCGCGCGGCCGCTGTCGAACCGCCGCCGGGAGCAACCGTCGTCGATCTCTCCGGTGCGCACCGGTTGAAGGACGCCTCCGCCTACGAGCGCTGGTACGGCTTCGTCCATCCGAAACCCGGCGAGCTCAACGACTGGTGCTTCGCTCAGCCCGAGCTCTCGCCGCCCAGCGGGCGCCTGATCGCCAATCCGGGCTGCTACGTGACGGCGACGCTGCTCGCGCTGGGCCCGATCAAGGACGCGGTAGATCCCGAGACCGTGGTCGTGGACGGCAAGAGCGGCACGACCGGCGCCGGTCGCAGTCTCAAGCCCGCTCTGCACGCCGGTGCCGTGCTCGAGAACGTCTCTCCCTACAAGGTGGGCTCGCATCAGCACGCGCCCGAGATGGCGCTCTTGCTCGGCTTTGTCCCTACCTTCGTTCCCCACTTGCTGCCGCTCCGGCGCGGGCTCATCTGCACCTGTTACGTGCGCGGGATAGACGCGGGCTCGGCGCGGGCGCGGCTGGAGGCGGCCTATAGCGAGGCGCCGCTGGTGAACGTGCTGCCCGAGGGAGTCGCGCCCGAGATCGGGCGGGTGCACAAGACCGACTACGCGGAGATCAACGTCTTCGCCGACACCGTAACCGGTGCCACCATCGTCATTTGCGCGATCGACAACCTCGGCAAGGGCGCTTCGGGCCAGGCGGTGCAGAACGCCAACCTCGCGCTCGGATTGCCGGAGACGGCCGGGCTACGGATCGGAGCTCTGAGCGTGTGAGCGTGACCGCCGCCAGAGGTTTCGTCGCCAGCGGCATCCGCTGCGGGATGAAGACCGAGGGTCTCGACCTCGCGCTCGTTCGCTCGACCAGGCCGGCCGTTGGCGCCGCGATGTTCACGCAAAACCGCGTCCAGGCAGCGCCTGTGGTCGTCTCGCGCCGGCATCTCGCACAGGCCCAGCCGCAGGCGATTGTCCTCAACTCAGGCTGCGCCAACGCCGCCACCGGCGAGCGGGGCGAGCTGGACGCGCTCGCAACCGCCGGGGAAGCCGCCCGTCTGCTCGAACTCGAGGTCGAGCAGATCCTGCTTTGCTCGACCGGGGTGATCGGGGTCAGGCTTCCGCTCGACAAGCTTCTTCCGGGCCTCAGCGAGGCGGCCGCGGCTCTCTCCGAGACAGGAGGCGTGACGGCCGCCGAGGCGATCATGACCACCGACACGCGCCTCAAGCAGGCGAGCACTTCCGGCGCCGGGTTCAGCGTCGGCGGTATGGCCAAGGGCGCCGCCATGATCCACCCCAAGCTCGCGACGATGCTGGCGGTCGTCACCACTGACTATCCCCTCGACGAGGGTGAGCCGGAGAAGTTCCTGCGCCCGGCCGTGGAGCGCAGCTTCAACCGCATCTCGGTCGACGGCGACTGCTCCACCAACGACACGGTGATCCTGCTTGCAAACGGCGCCGCCGAGATCGAGCGCAGCGAGGCCGGCAATCGCGAGTTCGAGCAGCTGCTGGGGCAGGTTTGCCACGAGTTGGCCGAGCAGATCGTCAAGGACGCTGAGGGATTCACGGTTCTGCTCGAAGTAGACGTACACGGCGCCGTCAGCGAAGCCCAAGCGGCGGCGATCGCGGCTCGCATCGCCTCCTCGCCGCTCGTGAAGACGGCGGCCTTCGGCCACGACCCCAACTGGGGCCGCGTGATGATGGCCGCAGGCTCGGCACCCTGGCAGGACGGCTACGCCGAGCTCGATCCGGGCAAGGTGACGCTCGCCTTCAACGGAACTAAGGTGCTGGTGGACGGCGCCCATATCGACGCCACCCCGGCGATGGAGGGATCGAGCTGCGTGATCGAGCTCGATCTCGGCCTCGACGACGGCGAGGCGAGCTACCTGGCCTCCGATCTCTCCTACGAGTACGTGAGGCTGAACGCGGAGTACACGACGTGACGCGGATCGTGGTCAAGCTGGGTGGCGCCGTAGCCCGCGATGCGGTCTCCTATCCGCTTGCGCTCGCAGAGCAAGGGCACGAGGTCTGCGTCGTGCACGGCGCCGGGCCTCAGATCTCGCTCGAGATGGCGCGGCGGGGGATTGAGGTTGCGTTCGTTAACGGGCGCCGCGTGACGACGGCCGAGACTCTCGCCGTGGTGCGAGAGGCGCTCGAGCAGGTGAACAGCGACCTGGTCGAAGCCCTGGGCCCGTCCGCGGTCGGCTTGATGGGCGACGAGATCGGGCTCGAGGCCGAGCAGGTACCCGAGCTGGGGCTGGTCGGGAATCCGCTGCCGAGCACGCCGCTCGCGGTTGTCGAAGCGCTCGGCGCCGGGCAGGTGCCCGTGGTCGCCCCGCTCGCCCGCGGGCCGCTCAACGTCAACGCCGACGAGGCCGCCGCGATGCTCGCGGTCGGGATCGGGGCCGAACGCGTCCATTTCGTCACCGACGTTCCCGGACTACTGGTCGGCGCCGAGGTCGTTGCCTCGATCCACGCCGACGAGGCCGAGCAACTGCTCGCAAGCGGCGAGCTGCAAGGCGGGATAATCCCCAAGCTCACGGCCGCGGTGCATGCCGCCCGCCAGGGAGTCGTGGCCGAGATCGGCGAGACGGCGGTGATCGCGTGAGCAAGCTGCTCGAAGCCCATCTGCTCCCGACCTACGCGCGCGCACCGGTGACCTTCGTCGAGGGCGACGGCTGCTGGCTGATCGACGACAACGGCGAGCGCTACCTAGACTTCGCCGGCGGGATCGCTGTGATCGGGCTCGGACATCGCCATCCGGCCTCGACCCGCGCCGCGCACGAGCAGCTCGACAAGCTCTGGCACGTCTCCAACCTCTACTGGACGATCCCGATGATGGAGCTGGCCAAACGCCTCTCCGAGCGCTTCGGCGGAGCCCAGGCCTTCTTCTGCAACTCGGGAGCCGAGGCGATCGAGGCTGCGATCAAGTACGCGCGCAAGGCGACCGGCAAGACTGGGATCGTCGCGCTCGAGGGCTCGTTCCACGGTCGCACGATGGGGGGCCTTTCGATCACCGGACAAGCGGCCAAACGCGAGGCCTTCGCGCCCCTGCTCGGGCAAGTCAGCTTCGCCTTTCTCAACAACTCACTCTCGCTTCGCGCCGCCGCGCTCGCCGACACCGGGCTGATCATCATGGAGCCGATCCAGGGCGAGGGCGGCGTGAATCCGGCCGAGGTCGAGTTCCTACGGGCGGCTCGCGCGCTCGCCGACGAGCTCGGAGCGCTCCTCTGCTTCGACGAAGTGCAGACGGGCGTCGGCAGGACGGGCTCCTTCTTCGCCTTCGAGCGCATGGGTGTTCGGCCGGACCTGGTCACACTCGCCAAGGGGTTGGCCAACGGCCTCCCGATCGGGGCGCTGCTGGTGGCCGATAACGCGGTGCGCGGCTTCGAGGCCGGCGACCACGCCTCGACCTTCGGCGGCAATCCCGTCTCCTGCGCCGCCGCCTGCGCCGTGCTGGACGCGATCGACGAAGAGCTGCTGGCGAACGTCTCGTCAATGGGCGAGCGCCTGGCTGCGGGGCTGCGCGAGCTGCCCGGAGTACGCGAGGTGCGTGGCGCCGGCCTGCTGATCGGCGCCGAGGTCGAAGGCTCCGCGGCCGAGGTCGCAGCGGTAGCGCTCGAGCACCGGCTGCTCGTTACCACCTGCGGTGCGAGCGCGATCCGGCTGACTCCGCCTCTCACCGTTTCGGCCGGTCTGGTCGATCAGGCGCTCGCGACTCTCAAAGAGGTTCTGGCATGAACAGAAGCGATCGCCATGCACTGATCCTGCGTCTCGTTCATGAGCGCGAGATCGCCACGCAGGAGGAGCTTGCACAGGCGCTCCGCGAGCTCAAGCACGAGGTCGTGCAGACGACGGTGTCGCGCGACATCAACGAGCTTGGGCTGGTCAAAGTGCGGGGCGCGAGCGGGCGGCTCGTCTACTCGCCGGCCACCGGTATGAACGGCAATCGTCGCGGAACTCAGCTCGCGGAGGCTTTCAAGCGCTGGGCGCTCGGCTGCGACTCGAGCGGCAACCTGGTCGTCCTGACGACGTTGCCCGGGTTCGCCGATCCGCTTGCCCAGGAGATCGACAATGCGCACCTTCCGCACATCCTGGCCACGCTTGCGGGCGAGAACACGATCCTGGTCGTGGCCCAAGATGGCGTGCCGGGCGTCCAGCTTTGCGAGGAGCTCCGCCGCGAGTTTCTCGCTGGAATCGATATCGAGAACGAGACGAGGAGATGAGATGAGTCGGACTGCGGTCCTTTGTTATTCCGGTGGACTGGACACCACCTGCGCGATCTGCTGGCTGAAGGAGGATTACGGCTTCGCCGACGTCATCGCCGTTCTGGTCGACGTGGGCCAGGAGTACGACCTCGAGCAGGCGATCGAGCGCGGGAACGTGGCCGGCGCCAAGGAGATCGTCGTCCTCGACCTGAAGGAGCGCTTTGTCGAGGGCAACGTCGCTCAGGCGATCAAGACGAACGCGCTCTACGAGGGCCGCTACCCGCTCGTCTCGGCTCTGTCACGGCCGCTGATCGCCGGTGCCGTCGCCGAGGTCGCCGTCGAGCACGAGGCCGAGGCGCTCGTACACGGCTGCACCGGCAAGGGTAACGATCAGCTCCGCTTCGATTACGCCTTCAAGGCCAACTACCCGGGCGTAAAGGTGATCGCGCCGCTTCGCGACAAGGTGCGCACGCGCGAGGAGGAGATCGTCTACGCCCAGGAGCGCGGGATCCCGATCACCAACACCAAGGAGTCGCCGTACTCGATCGACGAGAACGTCTTCGGGCGCGCGATCGAGTCGGGGATGCTCGAGGACCCCTGGACCGCCCCGCCCGAGGACGCCTACCGGCTCACCTCCGACCCGGCCAAGGCGCCGGCGCCCAAAGAGATCGTGATCGGTTTCGAGAACGGCATTCCGGTTTCGCTAGAGGGCGAGAGGCTGCCGCTCTACCAGCTCATTCACCGCATGAACGTCGAGACCGGCGCCTACGGGATCGGTCGCATCGACATGATCGAGAACCGCGCCGTCGGCATCAAGAGCCGCGAGGTCTACGAGGCGCCGGCGGCGATCGCGCTGATCGAGGCTCACAAGGCGCTCGAAGAGCTGGTACTGACGAAGGACGAGCTCAGAATCAAACACTTCCTCGAGGTGCGCTGGACGGAGATCGTCTACGAGGGCAGGTGGTTCACCCCGGCGCGCGAGGCGATCGACGCCTTCGTCGACCACACGCAGAAGATGGTCAGCGGCGAGGTTCGGCTGCGCTTGCAGGGCGGGCAGGCCGTTGTCGTCGGTCGGCGCTCGGAGAATGCGCTCTACGCCGAGACGCTCGCCTCCTACGGGGCGTCGGACACCTTCCCGCACGATGCGGCGGAGGGTCTGATCACCGTTCTCTCGCTCGAGACAGAGGCCGTCGCGACCCGGGCTAGAAAGAACGCGTAGTGAGAACTCCTTTTAAAACGAAGCGTCTTCATTCCGAAATGAGCTCTTAGTGGCGCTCTGGTCGGACAGAGTTGAGAAGGGGCTCGCGCCCGAGGTGGCGGAGTTTCTGCGCGCGCCGGATCGCGAGCTCCTTCGCTACGACTGCGCGGCCTCGAAGCAGCACGCCGAGCGCCTGCACGGCGCCGGGCTGCTCGGCGATGACGAGCTGGCGCAGGTAACGGAGGCACTCGAGCGGATCGCCCGCGAGGGCGGGGTGACCGACGCCGACGAGGATGTCCATTCTGCGATCGAGCGGCTACTCGGCGAGCTGGGGCGCAAGATCCACGCCGGCCGCTCGCGCAACGATCAAGTCGTCGCGGCGATGCGACTCTACGTGCAGGAGGCCAGCGAGGAAGCGAGCGAGGGAATCCGGCGGCTTGCCGCCGTGCTGCTCGACCGCGCCGAAGCCGAGGCGAAGACGCTGATGCCCGGCTATACGCACATGCAGCGCGCCCAGCCGGTGACGCTCGGTCATTACCTGCTCGCCTGGGTGGAGATGATCGAGCGCGATCTGACCCGCTTTTCGGCGGCGAAGACGTCCGCGCATCCGAGCCCGCTCGGCGCCGGCGCGCTTGCCGGCTCCACGCTTCGGCTTCCCGCGCCGGCGAACCAGATGCGCAACTCGCTCGACGCCGTCGCCGATCGCGATTTCGCGCTCGACTACGTGTACGCAGTCGCCGCCTGCTTCTCGCATCTCTCCCGTGTGGCCGGCGAGCTCTGCCTCTGGGCGACCGCCGAGTACGGCTTCCTGCGCCTGCCCGAAGAGGCCGCAACCGGTTCTTCGATGATGCCGCAGAAGCTCAATCCCGATGTCGCCGAGCTCGTGCGCGGAAAGGCGGGAACTGCGGCAGGGCGCCTCGCCGGCCTCTTGGCGGTTCTCAAGGGCCTGCCGCTTGCCTACAACCAAGATCTCCAGGAGGACAAGGAGGCGATCTTCTCATCGCGCCGCGATCTACGTGGCGCGCTGGCCGCCCTCGCCGTGCTCGTGCGCCACGTCGAGTTCAAGCCCGAGCGGATGGCCGAGGCGGCGTCCGATCCCCAGCTCCTCGCCACCGACGCCGCCGAGAAGCTCGTCGCTGAAGGCGTTCCCTTCCGCGACGCCTACGGGGAGGTCGCCCGCTCGGTACGCGAGGGGAGCTTCGTCCCTCCGTCATCCGCCGCCGACAGCGTCAAGGCTCGTAAGGCTCCCGGCCCCGGCGAGGTGAACGAAGCGATCGTGGCTGCAAGGGCGCGGCTTTCGATCACGTGAGCGTGCCCGTTATCCGGACGGCCGTACCGGAGGACGCGCACGCGATCCTCGAGCTCTGGCGCCTCGCCGGAGCCTTCCCAACCCGCAGCGACAACGAAGAGAGTGTCTGCTCGTTGGTCGCGCACGATCAAGAGGCCGTTCTGGTTGCAGAAGAGGATGGCGAGCTAGCGGGCACGCTAGTCGCCGCCTTCGACGGCTGGCGCGGCACCCTTTTCCGCCTGGCCGTGCTTCCTTCGCACAGGCGACGCGGCGTCGCCCGGGCGCTCGTAGCCGCAGGCGAGCGTAGCCTGCGCGACCGAGGCGCGGTCCGCGTCAGTCTCTACGCGATCAGAGCCGAGACCGAAGCGCTCGAGTTCTGGAGCGCCATCGGCTACGAGCGCGACGAACGAGTCGTTCGCTTCGTCAAGAACCTCGAGCCCTAGCTCTTACTTGTCCCACTGCTCTCGCCGCCGCTCGACTCGGCGAGCTAGTCGTCCTCGAGTAAGCGAGTGGCCGCCTCGCGGATGTCGGCCTCGGCTCGAGCTAGCGTCCCGAGCTCTCCGCTCGCCGCCAGTTCCCACTCCTCGAGCAAGAAGAAGAAGTCGCTCAGCTTCTCGGTGCTGTTGTCGCAGCCGAGGGAGAGAGAAGCGATATCGGCGCAAGCGTCACGTACTCCGAGCTCACCGGCGATCAGTCGTTTTGCCACTCTGCGTGCGGCGATCAGCGCCGCCTCCTCGCAGCTTGGCTGCGCGATGCCGAGCTCGCTCATCGCTCCGATGAGCAGCTCGCGCCCCTTCCCGTCTAGCTCGCTCGAGGGCACCTCCACTAGAGCCCTGAGGTTGGGCGTATCGAACCCGTCGGCGAGCAAGGCCGAAGCGATGAGCGATAACCTTTCCCCAGGGATCCGCCCGAGAGTCCACTCGGCGAACACCGTCGCCGGATCCATAGTGCGCGAGCATACGTCGAACGACCCATCGCGATCAAGTCGGATGCGATCGGTGCGCGCACGAACTCGGCGCGGTGGTCGCTGCGGCGCTAGCCTCGGCGCCGGTCTTTACGATCTGAGATGAGACAAGGGCCCGAGTCTGGTCGGGCCCTTGTCTGTCTGGGGAGTCCTATCCCTCGCTCGGAAAACCTAGTCCGGGATAGGAAGCGCGGCGGATTCGCTCAGAGCCGCCGGCGCTCCTTGAGTCATCGCCGAAGCCGAAGCGCCCGGGATGACGATGTGTGAATGAGATTCGGTTCCATAGCCGCCGGGAACCGGGATGTAGAACTCGGGGTAACCCCACATGCCGTGCTCGTGCACGTCGAGACCCTGAGCCTCGACGGCCGGAGACACGCGGATACCCCAGACCTTCTTCATCACCCAGAGGACGCCGAAGCAGGCGCTGAAAGTCCAGACGCCCACGGCCACCAGGCCGAGCCCCTGCACGCCGAGCTGGTGGAAGCCGCCTCCGTAGACGAGACCCTTCGTGCCCGTGGTGGTGATTCCGACCAGGCTCGGAGCTGCAAAAAGCCCGCAGGCGAGCGTGCCCCAGACGCCTGACATTCCGTGAACGGAAACGGCGCCGATCGGGTCGTCGATTCCTATCCGCTCGACGAAGATCACGCCGACAACCGCGATCACGCCTGAGACGACGCCGATCACGATCGCGGCCCAGGGCGCAACGAAACCCGAAGCCGCGGTGATCGCCACCAGTCCCGCGAGCACGCCGTTCAGCATCATCGAGACGTCCGGCTTCTTGAGCACGAGCCAGGCCGTGAGAATGCCGCTGACCCCGCCCGCCGCCGCGGCCAGGTTTGTCGCCAGGGCGACGTAGGCGAAGTAGCCGACCTTGCCGCCCGTGATCACGTTCAGGGTCGAGCCCGGATTGAACCCGAACCAGCCGAACCAGAGGATGAGCGTGCCGAGTACCGCGAACGGCATGTTGTGGCCGGGAATGGCGTTCGCCCGCCCGTCGTGGCCGAACTTACCGATACGCGGACCGAGCAGGATCGCGCCGGCAAGTGCCGCCAGGGCACCCTGGTAATGGACGACCGTAGAGCCCGCGAAGTCCTGCATCCCTCGCTTGAAGAGCCAACCGTTGGCATGCCAGATCCAGTGCGAAGTAACCGAGTAGATCAGCGTGAAAACGACGCCGAAAGCGAAGTAGACCCAGAGCTTTGCGCGCTCTGCCATCGATCCCCAGACGATTGCCAGTGAGACACCGGCGAAGACGACCTCGAACAGGTATCCGGCAGCTCCTGGCACGGTTGTGAAGAAGCTGAACGGCTTCGCACCGACCGAGACGAGGGAGTTGATAGAGGGGAAGAACCCGCTCGTGCCGATGATGTGGCTGAGGCCGCCGTGCCCGTCGCCGAAAGCGATCCCGAAACCGACCGCCCAGTAGACGACGGAACAGATACCGAAGATGAGGACGTTCTTGCCGGCGATGTGCGCTGCATTCTTCATGCGGGTGAGGCCGGCCTCGAGAAAGGCGAAGCCGGCCTGCATAAACATCACGAGCATGGCCGCGACTACGACCCAGACCGTGCTCGCCGCGATCGCTAGTTGGGCATTCGTCACTAGTTACTCCTAGTTACTCGCCTTTACGTACTCGTCACTCGCCTCTACGTACTCGTGCAGAGGCTTACCGGTGCGGTTGTGTCTGACGTGATAGACCGGCGACGTCCAGACCAGACCGTCACCGGACTCGTGCCCGCTTCGTGCGGCGTCGGAGATCGCTTCGACGACCTTCTCCGCTTTGTGCTCCGGGACGATGAAGGTGAGAAACGCTTTCGGCAGGAAGCGCGACTCGAAGACTCGCCCGCGATACTCGTGGGCTATCCCCCGCTGGCGCCCGTGCCCGATCGCCTCGACCACGGTTACTCCGACGTGATCGGCTGCGGCCTCGACGGCGTCGATCACCGTCTCGACACGATCGCGAATGACAACAGCTTCGACCTTGATCATGCCCATGCACCTCCTTCGTTCATTGAGTGATCCGCTAGGGAGAGCCGACGCGGCTCTCCCTAGCCGCTCCGTCTTCTTCTCCTACGCGTCGTAGTAGAGAGCGAACTCCGCCGGATGCGGGCGTAGCCGCACGAAGTCGACCTCGTTCTCCCTCTTCCAGTCGATCCAGGTGCGAATCAGGTCCTCGCTGAAGACGCCGCCCTTGAGCAGGAACTCGTGATCGGCCTCGAGCGCGTCGAGCGTCTCGGCGAGCGAACCTGGCACCTGCGGGATGTCGGTCTCCTCCTCGTAGAGGTCGAAGTCCGCCGGCTCTCCGGCGTCGAGACCCTTCTCGATTCCGTCCAGTCCTGCCATGAGCATGGCTGCGAAAGCGAGGTAGGGGTTCGCCGAGGCGTCAGGCGGGCGGAACTCGAGCCGCTTGGCCTTCGGCGACTCCGAATACATCGGAATACGGATGCAGGCCGAGCGGTTCCGCTGCGAGTAGACGAGGTTGACCGGAGCCTCGAAGCCCGGCACGAGTCGCCGGTAGCTGTTCGTCGTCGGAGCGCAGAAGGCGAGCAACGCCGCGGCATGCTTGAGCAGGCCGCCGACGTAGCTGCGCGCCAGCTGGGAGAGGCCCGCGTAGCCGGACCTGTCGGCGAACAGCGGCGTGCCTTCCTTCCAGAGCGACTGGTGTACGTGCATGCCCGAGCCGTTGTCTGCGAAGAGCGGCTTCGGCATGAAAGTGGCCGTCTTACCGTGGCGGCGGGCGACGTTCTTGACGACGTACTTGTAGATCATCACCTGGTCGGCCATCTTGAGCAGCGACTCGAAGCGCATGTCGATCTCAGCCTGACCAGCCGATGCGACCTCGTGATGGTGGTACTCGCAGCTAATACCCAGCCGCTCGAGTGTCAGCACCATCTCGCTGCGCAGGTCTTGCTGAGTGTCGTGCGGCGCAGGCGGGAAATAGCCCTCCTTCGGGCGGATCTGGTAACCGAGTCCCGCCTTACCGGAGTTCCAGTGCGCCTCTTCGGAGTCGATTGCGTAGCCAGTCCGCTGCGGCTCCAGGTCATAGCTGACAGAGTCGAAAACGAAGAACTCGCATTCTGGCCCGAAGTAGGCAGTATCGGCGACGCCGGTCGAGCGCAGGTACTCCTCGGCCCGGCGAGCTACGAAGCGGGGATCCTTGTCGTAAGGCCCGCCAGTGATCGGGTCGCGGATGTCGCAGATGAGCGAAAGCGTCGGATCGGCCGTGAAGGGTTCGACGATCGCCGTTGCCGGGTCGGGAATGAGCAACATGTCCGACTTGTCGATCGCCTGCCAGCCCCTGATCGAGGAGCCGTCGAAGCCGAGTCCCTCTGTGAACGCCGACTCGTCGAACGCACTGAGCGGGAGCGAGACGTGCTGCCAGCGTCCGAGTAGATCGACGAACTTGAGGTCGACGATCTTGGTCTCGGCGCCCTCTGCGAACTCGAGCGCATCCTGCGGGACGACCGACGGGCCGGCCTCGAGGTACTGCTTGAGTTCGATATCCATGTCCGTCATTTGGGTTTTCCTCCCCATTCGTTGGTCCAACAAAAAAGGGCCCAGAACCTGACCGGTTCCGAGCCCAAGAACGAGAAAAGGGCCCGGACGTAATCACGTCCTGAGGCCCCATTGCCTCAACGAGCGCCTTCATTGGCGCAACGTCTGCATCTAAGGATGACGGCCGCGGAACTCCTTGTCAAATCGGTATCGGACGAACGCCGTCAGCAGGTCGTTCGGCTGCCGCGTTTCGCCAGCCCGGGCTCGGCGGTACAACTAGAGTCTGGTCTCCGGTTATCGCGCGCGAAGTCGAAGGAGGGAGTTACGTGGCCAAGGTAACGACGAAGGATCGAGCAAGCTCGGATCCTGCCGATCGCAAGCGCGTTCTCGAGAGCGTGCAGGCCGACGGCGCGCAGATGATCCTGCTCTGGTTCACCGACCTGGAAGGTCATCTGAAGAGCTTCGCGATCACTCCCAGCCAGCTCGAGGAGGCGCTCAACGACGGGATGGGCTTCGACGGTTCTTCGATCACCGGCTTCAACGCGATCGAGGAATCCGACATGGTCGCCATCCCCGACCCGAAGACCTACGCGATGATGCCCTGGCGCGAAGGAGAGACGAGGACGGTGCGCATGATCTGCGACGTCGTCACTCCACTGGGCGAGCCCTACGAGGGTGATCCCCGCCACGTGCTGCGTCGTGCGCTCGAGCGGATGGCGTCGATGGGCTTCGACACCTTCAACGTCGGCCCCGAACTCGAATACTTCCTCTTCAAGGACTCAAAGGGGACGGAACCGCTCGACGAGGGCGGCTACTTCGTTCAGACGACGATGGATGCGGCAACCGAGCTCCGCGCAGAGACGACCCGAGCGCTCGAAGGGATGGGCATCGGCATCGAGTATTCGCACCACGAAGTCGGCCCCTCCCAGCACGAGATCGACATGCGCTTCACGAACGCGATGGCGATGGCCGACGCCACCATCACCTATCGCCTGATCGTGAAGGAGATTGCGGCCAAGAACGGCGTCTACGCGACCTTCATGCCCAAGCCGATCTTCGGCGAGAACGGTTCGGGCATGCACATTCACCAGTCGCTCTTCCGCGGCAACCGGAACGCTTTCTTCGAAGGGGCCGACAAGTACCATCTCTCAAAGGAGGGCAAGGGCTTCATCGCCGGCCAGCTCAAGCACGCGCGCGAGCTCTCGGCGATCTTCGCCCAGTGGGTCAACTCCTACAAACGCCTTGTTCCGGGCTACGAGGCGCCTGTCTACGTGGCCTGGTCGCAGAGCAATCGCTCGGCGCTGATTCGCATCCCGTACTACAAGCCCGGATCCGAGGACGGGACGAGGGCGGAGATCCGCTGCCCCGACCCGGCCTGCAATCCCTACCTCGCCTTCGCCTGCCTGCTGCAGGCGGGCCTCGAGGGGATCGAGAACAACTACCAGCTGCCGACTCCGATGGAAACCAACCTTTACCACCTCTCGCCCAAGGAGCGTGAGCAGCGGGGCATCGTCTCGCTGCCGGAAACTCTGGGCGAGGCGATAGAGGAGTTGTCTCACTCCAAACTGATGCAGAAAGCGCTCGGCGGCCACATCTTCGACAACTACGTCGAGCTCAAGCGCAAGGAGTGGGACGAGTACCGCGTTCAACTCACCGACTGGGAGTTCAAGCGCTACCTGCCGGTTCTCTAGGTTCTAACCGACGATTGAATCGTTCCGCGGGGGCCCGAGCGGCCCCCGCTTTCTGGTGCGGAGATGGTTTTTCGCGCAGCGAGCAGGTCGCCCCGGCTACCCGGTCCGGCTGACGGTTTAGAGGAAGGCCTGGATCGCCTCGCGCTCGAAGCGGAGCGCGACGACACCGATCGAGCCGTCGATCTGCTCGATCGCCTCGGCCGGGACGACGCAACGACGCCTGGAGAGACGACTGCCTCGTACCGAGAGGGCGTCCGCGATATCGAGAGCGCGCCCGTACATCGGGCATTCGACCCGTCCGACGATGCGCCCGGCCTTGTCGGCGACGAGGTATCCGCTGGTCGTGGTCAGATCGAGACGCTTCACGCTTGACGGTTCTTTCCGACTTGCCGGGAACGAAACTCGCAAGCCGGCGGTCGGCGAGGCCGTCGTCTCTGCTTGCGGTGTGGCTCAGTTTCGGCGTCGCTCGGAGTAACTCCTGCCCCTAGAATCGATTAGATGAACGAGTCGGAACGACACCTGCGACTGCTGACCGAGACAGCCGAAGCCGTCAACTCCAGCCTCGACCTGCAGGAGGTGCTGACGCTGATCGCGCGCAAAGTCGCCGAGGCGCTCGAGACCGATGCCTGCTTCGTCTATCTCTACGACGAGCGCGGCGACGAGCTGATCCTGCGCGCGACCTACGGCGCCCAGGTTGGAGAGGAGGAACGCAAGCCGCGCATGCGCATCGGCGAGGGACTGACCGGCTCCGCCGCCGCCGAGCGCCAGCCGGTGATGATCGCCGAGCACGCGAACCTCGACCCGCGCTTCAAGGCCTTCAAGAACCTGCCGGAGGGCGAGTACGAGTCGATCCTGGCCGTCCCGATCCTGGCGCACGAGAAGCTCGAAGGAGCGCTCAACGTGCGCACGCAGCACCCGCGCGAGTTCAGTCGCGCCGAGATGGATCTCCTCGTCGCCATCGCAGGTCAAGTTGCCCAGTCGATCCAGCACGCGCGTCTCTACGCAGAGGCGCAGAGCAGGGTACGAGAGCTCGAGGCGCTGGCGCGGATCTCGGAGGCGGTGTCGGAGTCGCTCTACGTGGAGGAATCGCTGGAGGCGATCGTCAAGACGACCATGCAGGCGGTCGCGGCAACCGGAGCGGCCGTGGTGCTCGAGGACGGGCGCATCGCCTGGCCGGAAGGGCGAAGCGGCAAGTACGCCGAGCGAATCCCGCTACGCTGGCGCCGCCGCCAAGTCGGCGAGCTCGTCTGCGACAAGGACACTCCTTTCTCCGACGAGGAGCGGGCGCTGCTCGGCTCGATCGCGCACCACGCTGCCGTGGCGCTCGAGCACGGGCGCGCGGTCATGCGCGGCGTGCTCGCCCAGGAGATTCATCACCGCGTCAAGAACAACCTCCAGACTGTGGCCTCGCTGCTACGGCTGCACGCACGTGCCGGCGCCGTCGACGTCCAGCGGGTGCTCGCCGACTCGGTCAATCGCATCCTCGCCATCGCCGCGGTGCACGAGGTGTTGACCGAGCGTCGCGACGACGACGTCGAGTTGGCCGATCTGATCGAGCGGCTGAGGAGCACGATCGTCCAGGGGCTCGGCCCGGGAAAGAAGGTGAAGACTCAGCTGGAGGAGATCTCGGTTCCGGGCAGCCGGGCGACGGCGCTCGCGCTCGTCTTCACCGAGCTGCTTCAGAACGCCTTCGAGCACGGCGGCGACAACGTGACGATCGAGCTTTCTCAGCGCGACGGCGAGGTCGCCCTCACGGTCGCCGACGACGGTCCCGGGATGTCGGACGAAGGCGAGGGAATCGGCCTCGAGATCGTGCGGGCGCTCGTTCGCGACGAGCTGCGGGGGACGCTCGAAATGTTGAGCGAGAACGGACTTCGGGCGCAGGTCAGCTTTCCGCTCTAGTGTTTGTAGCCCATGCGCCTACTCATCGCCGAGGACGAGACGATCATCCGGCTCGATCTGCGTGAGCTTTTGGAGCGTGCCGGATTCGAGATCTGCGCCGAGGCGCGCGACGGGTTCGAGGCGGTCGAGCTCGCCCGCAAGGAACAACCGGATCTAGCCATCCTCGACGTCAAGATGCCCCGCCTCGACGGGATCGAGGCCGCCAGGCGCATTCTCGAAGAGCGGCCGATACCGATCGTCATGCTCACCGCCTACGGGCAGAAGGAGCTGATCTCCCGGGCGGTCGAGGCCGGGGTTTTCGGCTATCTCGTCAAGCCCTTCCGCGAGGCCGATTTGCTGCCCGCGATCGAGACCGCCCGCGCGCGCCACGCCGAGCTTGAGGCGCTGCGCGAGGAGGCCGAGTCGCTCACCGAAGCGCTGGCCGCGCGTAAGCTGGTCGAACGGGCGAAGGGTTTGCTGATGGAGAAGGAGAAGCTGAACGAGCAGGACGCCTATGCACGGCTACGAAAGGCGAGCCAGCTATCCGGCAAGTCGATCAGAGTCGTGGCCGAGGCGCTGATCGCGACTTTCGAAGGGAGCTGACTGTGCAACACCAGTTGCGGATCTACCAGGTGAAAGAAGGCCGGATGGACGACTGGGTCGCCAAGTGGCGCTCGGAGGTGCTTCCGGTCAGGCGCCGTTTTGGCTTCTCGTTGATCGGGCCCTGGATCGTCCGCGACGAGGATCGTTTCGTCTGGATCGTCGGGCACGACAACTTCTCCGAGGCCAACGCCGCCTTCTACGGTTCGCCAGAACGCTCGGCGCTGGAGCCTCAGATTCCGGAGTACCTGGACAAGGTCGAGGCCTGGATGCTCGACCCGATCGGCTGAGCGGGTCAGCTCGGTACTCGTATGCGCCGGATTCTCCTGGTTATGTTCATCGCCCTAGCGCTCTTCGCCGGGGCGCAGGCTCGGAGTCAGAGCGCGCAACCGGCGGTCGCCGCCACCGCCGCGAGCGTTCCGAAGCCCCATATCGTCTGGAAGCCGATTCCGTTCGGCGCGAAGAGAAAGGCCGAGATGGCCGCCTACGCCAGACGCCACTACGGAATCAACACCTGGCGGCTGCAACATCCGCACGTCATCGTCGAGCACTATACGGCGTCGTCGAGCTTCAGCTCCGCCTACTACACCTTCGTCTCCGACGCGCCCGACTCCGAGCTGCACGAACTGCCCGGAACCTGCGCTCACTTCATCATCGACACCGACGGGACGATCTACCAGCTCGTCTCGCTCGGGACGATGTGCCGGCACACGGTCGGCCTGAACTACACGGCGATCGGGATCGAGCACGTCGGCACGAGCGACGCGCAGATCCTCGACAATCCCCGCCAGCTTCGAGCCTCGCTCGCGCTGACCCTCTGGCTCACGCAGCAGTTTCACATCAAGCTGCAGAACGTCATCGGGCACAACGAGAGCCTCTCGAGCCCCTACCACCACGAGCTCTACGCCGCCTGGCGCTGCCAGACCCACGGCGACTGGAGAAGGCAGGACATGATCGTCTACCGGAACGATTTGCGGGCGCTCGCCGGCCAGTACGGAATCGCGCTCGGCTCGCAGCCTAAGCTGCGCCCGACCGGCTGCTAGGAACCCCTTTTAAAACGAAGCAACTTCGCAGCCTGGTCGGCCTGGCGGCACGATGCGTTGTCCTTAGGGCCAATTCCGCGAGGCCTACACGCCCGAAACACTGCCCTCTGCTCCGCGCAGATCGCCACGCCTGCGCGCGGCAGACGGATAGCGACCTACGACTTCGACGCCTTGAGCGAGAAGAGGAAGGGGACGTTGTCGTGGCCGGGAACGCGCCACCATCCGTCCTCGCTCTTCACCATCGATGGCAGCCACTGGAACATGCTGAAAGGGAACTCGTGCAGGAACTCGACCTGCAGTCCACTGCCCGCGAGCGCGTTGATGATGTCCGATAGCGAGTGTTGCCACTGGTAGGACGTCTTGTGCTCGACGACCGCGCTCCGGTCGGCATACGAGCCGTCGCCAGTCACTTCGATCGGGCCGACGTCGAAGTACGGTTCGCTCGCGACGAGCCCATCATCCTGGTCGCCGAGCATGCCGCCTGCGGGATGCTGATCGACGATGTAGAAGAAGCCGCCGGGTGCGAGGAAGTGGCTGATGACCTTGCCCCACGCCGTGAGGTCGGGGAGCCAGCAGAGGACGCCGTAGGAGGTGAAGACGATGTCGAACGCGCCTTCGAGCTTCCTGGGCAGGTCGTAGACGTCTGAGCACACGAACTCCGCTCCAACGCCGAGGTCAGCGTCGAGTTCGCGTGCAAGGCTGATCGCCTCTGCCGAGAAATCGACTCCCACGACGGTTGCGCCCCGTCTCCCCCACGAGACGGTGTCCATGCCGAAGTGGCACTGAAGGTGGAGGAGGCGCTTGCCGCGCACGTCGCCTACCTCCTCGAGCTCGATCGGTCTCAGCGTCGAGCGACCCGCCCGAAACGCGTCCAGGTCGTAGACATCCCGCGAGCGCGCGTGCACGCCGACGAGTTCGTTCCAGCGCGCCAGGTTCGTCTGCATGTGCCTATCCATCGGCCAGCGAGAATATCGCACCCTTCCCCAAACAACTGTCGCTCTCGCCGGCGCGCAACCCGAGATGAGTTCTAGAGGGACGCGAACGCCCAGAGGAGCGCGGTGAGCGAGAAACCGTCGTGGATCTCGTTGCGGCGAATCAGCTCTTTCACCTCGTCTTCGGCCATCCAGGCGACGCGCTCGGTCTCGTCGCGGCTACTCGGCTCGCCAACGTGGCGCGCGCCCGTCGCCGTCAGGACGTGGAAGGCCTGGTCGCAGAGGCCGTTCGTGGGGAAGTAGGTGCCGATCAGCCGCAGCGGCCCAGGCTCCCAGCCCGCCTCCTCGATCGTCTCGCGGCGCGCGGCCTGCCCGGGCGTCTCGCCAGGGTCGACCCCGCCCGCCGGTACCTCCCAGCCCCAGCTGCCGGTGATGAAACGGTGGCGGTAGATTAGTAGCACGCCGCGCTCGGAAGCGCGGACGACCGCCGCCGCGGCCGCTCTCGGTGTGCGCACCACGTGGTGCTCGAAGCGAACGCCGGAGGGAAGCTCGACGTCCACGAGCTTCAGGTCGAGCCAGTAGCTCCGATAGAGCGCTCGCTCGCCGTGAACGCGCCAGCGGGTCATCGGAGTCGAGCCGGAAACAGGCCGGTGCATCCGCGTGAAGGGCTCGAAAAACGCATCTGCTGGAACCTACTGCATCATGCGCCGAGTTGGTAAAAGCCCTCGATCATCCACTAAACGACGCTAACCGCTCTGCGCTTCGGTCCTGATGCATATCGTGTAGCAACAGGGTATAGAGCAACCGTAGGAGCATCGTGACGAATTCAGACATCCGCCAGCAATCGATTCTCGCCTTTCGAACGCTGGCGATGGACGCCGTGCAGAAGGCGAACTCGGGCCATCCCGGCACAGCCATGGCGCTGGCGCCGCTCGCCTACCTTCTCTACACCAAGCACCTGCGCCACAACCCCACCAACCCCGGCTGGCCGAACCGCGACCGCTTCGTCCTCTCGGCCGGGCACGCCTGCATGCTCCAGTACGCGGCGCTGCATTTGAGCGGCTACGATCTGAGCCTCGACGACCTGAAGCAGTTCCGCCAGTGGGGCTCACATACGCCGGGCCACCCGGAGCAGTTCGTAACGCCCGGTGTCGAGACGACCACCGGCCCGCTCGGGCAGGGGCTCGCCAACGCGGTCGGTTTCGGCATCGCGGAGCGCTATCTCGGCGATCGCTTCAACCGGCCCGGTCACGCTGTTGTCGATCACGACGCTTACGTCATCTGCTCCGACGGCGATCTGATGGAAGGAATCTCGAGTGAGGCCGCCTCGATCGCCGGCCAGCTCGGTCTCGGTAAGCTCGTCGTTTTCTACGACTCAAACCGGATCACGATCGACGGCGCCACTTCGATCTCGTTCAGCGCCGATAACGTCGGCCGGCGGCTCGAGGCGCAGGGCTGGCACGTGCAGTTGGTCGAGGACGCAAACGACCTCGACGAGCTCGACCAGGCGATCGAGGTCGCCAAGAGAGAGCGGCAGCGGCCCTCGCTGATCGTCGTTCGTTCACACATCGCTTACGGCGCCCCGCACCTCGTCGACACGGCCAAGTCCCACGGCGCGCCGCTCGGAGTCGATGAAGTGAGAGCCACCAAGATCGCGCTCGGAGCCGATCCCGACAAGGAGTTCTTCGTTCCCGAAGAGGTCTACGCGCACATGAGCCAGCTCGAGCGAGGCGCTGCGCTTGAAGCCGCCTGGCGCGAGAGCTTCGATAGCTGGAGCGCCGCCTTCCCGGACGCGCGCGAGGATTGGGATCACGCCTGGCGCGGCGAGCCCAAGCCCGGCTGGCAGCAGGCGCTGCCGGAGTTCGAAAGCGGCAGCGGCAAGGAGATGGCGACACGTGACGCCGGGCACGAGGTGATGCAGGCGCTCAAGCTCTACACGCCGACGATGATCGGCGGCTCTGCCGATCTGGCCGAGTCGGTGCGGACGGAGTTCGTGGGCGGCGGCCTCTTCTCGGCCACCCATTCCGGTCGCAACGTCGCCTTCGGCGTCCGCGAGCACGGTATGGGCGGAATCGTCAACGGCCTTGCTCTGCACGGCGGCATGCTCAAGCCCTACGGCTCGACCTTCCTGATCTTCTCCGACTACATGCGTCCGGCAATAAGGCTTTCGGCGCTCGGTCGCGTGCCGTCGCTCTGGGTCTACTCGCACGACTCGATCGGCGTCGGCGAGGACGGCTCGACGCACCAACCGATCGAGCACTACATGGCGTTACGGGCGATTCCCGATCTCTGGTTCGTCAGGCCCGCCGACGCCAACGAGACCGTTTACGCCTGGAAGGTGGCGCTCGAGCGCGCGGACGGGCCGGTTGTGCTCGCGCTGACGAGGCAGAAGCTTCCGGTTCTCGATCGCTCCGAGCTCGCCGCGGCGTCGGGAGTCGAGCGCGGCGCTTACGTCCTCTGGGAGGCGGAGGGCGCGAACGGACGGCCCGATCTCATCCTGATCGCCACCGGCTCGGAGGTCGCTGCCACGCTCACCGCGGCGAGAAAGCTGTCCGAGCAGGGGATCGGCCCGCGCGTCGTCTCGATGCCCTGCTGGGAGCTGTTCGAGCAGCAGAGCGAGGAGTATCAGGAGAGTGTCCTTCCCTCCGAGGTGCAAGTGCGGCTCTCGGTCGAGGCCGGAATCTCGCTCGGCTGGCGCCGCTGGGTCGGGGAGCGCGGCGCCTCGGTGGCGATCGACCACTTCGGCGCGTCCGCCCCCGGCGGGGAGCTGATGAAGCAGTTCGGTTTCACCGCCGAGAACATCACGGCTCAGGCCCAGGCTCTGCTCGCGCGGGTTTCGTGAAAGACTCCAGGAGGAGAGATGATGAAAGTCGCCGTCGCTTTCGATCACCGAGGCGTCACGCTGCGCGAGGCCGTACTGGGAGCGGTTGCCGCCGCGGGCTGCGACGCGATCGACCTGGGAGTCGAGGACGCGAGCGTCCGCGTCGACTACCCCGACCAGGCCGCCGAGATCGCGCGGGCGATTCGCTCGGGCGGCGCCGAGCGCGGAATCCTCGTTTGCGGCTCGGGAGTGGGCGCGTGTGTGGCGGTCGGCAAGATGCCGGGCATTCGGGCGGCGATCTGCCACGACGCCTACTCGTCCCATCAGGGTGTCGAGCACGACGACATGAACGTCCTCTGCCTGGGCTCGGAGATCGTCGGCGCCGCGCTCGCCTCGGAGCTGGTGCGCGCCTTCCTCGGCGCGCGCTTCAACACGAGCGACAAGCGCTACGTGGCGCGCCTGCGCAAGGTCGAGCAGATGGCGCGCGACGCGGCCCGGGAACTGGCATGAAGGCTTTCGGCAGCGGCAGCGGAGGGTGAGCGAAGAACGATGGCGAAGAGCAGGCTGCAGCAGCTGACGGAGCTGGGCCAGAGCGTCTGGATCGACTCGCTCTCGCGCGAGATGATCGAGACGGGCGAGCTCGAGCGATTGATCCGCGACGATTCGGTCAGCGGGGTGACGAGCAACCCCACCATCTTTCAGAAGGCGCTCGCCGAGGGCGACTGGTACGACACCGAACTGCGCGAGCTGGCCTCTCTCGGCGATACGAGCGAGGTCTTCTTCCGCCTGGCCGAGAACGATGTAACCAAGGCGTGCGACCTGCTCCGGCCCGTACACGAGTCGAGCGGCGGCCTCGACGGTTACGTCTCGATCGAGGTCGATCCGACGCTGGCTTACGACACCGAGCGCACCTACGAGCAGGCGGTTCGCCTTCACACCGACATTGACCGTCCCAATCTCTACGTGAAGATTCCGGCCACCCGCCTGGGATTGCCGGCGATCGAGGACGCGACTGCGGCGGGTCACGCGATCAACATCACGCTCATCTTCTCGCTTCAGCGTTACACCGAGGTCGTCGAGGCCTACCTGCGCGGTCTCGAGCGGCGAGTCTCGGCGGCAGGCGGCGCCGACCGTATCAACTCGGTGGCCAGCTTCTTTGTTTCGCGCGTCGACTCCGAAGCCGACAAGCGGCTGGAGCAGGTCGGCTCGCCCGAGGCGCTGGCGTTGCGAGGCAGGCTCGCCGTGGCCAACGCCAAGCTCGCTTACCGTCACTTCCAGAAGGCCTTCTCGGGCGAGCGCTGGGAGTTCCTGGCCTCCAAGGGCGCGCGCATTCAGCGCTGCCTCTGGGCTTCGACCTCGACCAAGAACCCGGCCTACCCCGACACCCTCTACGTCGACGAGCTGATCGGCCCCGACACGGTCAACACGATGCCGTTCGAGACGGTCGTGGCGTTCCAGGATCACGGGACGGTGCGCCAGACTCTCGGCGAGGGCCTCGACGAGGCCGAGCGGGTGCTCGAGCAGCTGGAAGCCGTTGGCGTCTCTTATGACGGGATCGTCGACACGCTCGAGGCGGAAGGCGTGCAGAAGTTCGCCGACTCCTTCGCCGAGCTGAAAACCGGGATCGATAACAAGCTACGAATGCTGGAGGTGGCGCGTTGAGCACGGTTGACGGAAACGAGATAGTCGAAAAGATCTGGGCGGGAGATGCCTCGCTCTGGACCTCGAGCGGCGAGGAGAAGTGGCTCGGCTGGCTGCATGCGCCGGAGAGCTCGCTCGCTCAGGTTGAAGAGATCCTCGCCTTCGGCAAGCGCGCTCTCGAGGGCGTGAAAGACGTCCTTTTGCTCGGCATGGGCGGCTCGAGCCTGGCACCCGAGGTGATGCGCCGCGCCTTCGCCTCGACGAGCTTCCACGTGCTCGACTCCACTCATCCGAAGGCGGTCAGACGGCTCGCCTCGGAGCTCGATCCTGCCTCCACGCTCGTGCTCGTCTCCTCCAAGTCGGGCTCGACGATCGAGACCCGCTCGCACCTCGACTTCTTCTGGAAATGGGCAGGCGAAAAGGGTGCTCGCTTCGCGGCCGTCACCGATCCGGGCAGTGCGCTTGAAAAGGTGGCCGGTGAGCGAGGTTTCGCAGGCGTGTTCGCGGGCGAGCCGACGATCGGCGGGCGCTTCTCGGCGCTTTCGCCCTTCGGCGTCGTTCCGGCGGCGCTGATGGGAATCGACATCGAGCGGGTGCTCTTGCGCGCTCAGGAGATGGCCGATGCCTGCCGTGTCGCCGAGGGGAATCCCGGGCTCGAGCTGGGCCTGGCGCTCGGCGAGGGCTGGCGCGAGGGTCGCGACAAGGTCTGCATTCCCGAGCACGAGAGCGGCTTTGCGCTTTGGGCCGAGCAGTTGATCGCCGAGTCGACAGGAAAGCAGGGCAAGGGACTCGTGCCGGCGCCGGGTGAGCATCCGGGCGACATGGACCGCCAGGCGGTCGAGCTCAGGCTTGAGAGTTCGTACGAGCTGGGGCAGGAGTTCTTCCGCTGGGAGTTCGCCACCGCCGTGGCGGGGGCGCTGATGGAGATCAATCCCTTCGACCAGCCAAACGTGCAGGAGGCCAAGGATCGCACCAGCGCCATCCTGGCCTCGGGCGCCGAGCCCGACCTCGAGCCCCGTGGCGACTTCGAACAGCTACTGGCCGGCGCCGGACCCGGGAGCTACGCCGCCATCCTCGGCTTCGTCGACCCGACACTCGAGAACGACGCCAAGCTCGCCGCTCTCGCTGAGCGCGTGCGCACGGCGACGGGCTGTGTCGTCACCCGCGCCTTCGGCCCGCGCTTCCTGCACTCGACCGGGCAGTTGCACAAGGGGGGGAAGGCGAACGGCCTCTTCCTGCAGGTGCTGGACGACCTCGGCGAGGAGCTCGAGATCCCCGGGCGTGAGTTCGGGTTCCGGTGCCTGATCGGAGCTCAGGCGGCCGGAGATCTCGCGGCTCTCGAGGAGCATGGACGGCCTGTTATCCGCGTCAGACTGGAGGAGCTATGAAGCTGGGCATGGTCGGCATGGGCCGTATGGGCGGCAACATGGTCGAGCGCCTGCGCCGGGCCGGACACGTGGTCGAGACCTACGCGCGCACCAATCCGGAGCGCACCGCGACGTCGCTGATCGACCTGGTCGAGAAGCTGGAGCAACCGCGTGTCGTCTGGCTGATGATCCCGGCCGGCGACGCCACCGAGCACGCCTTCACCAACCTGCTCGAGTTGCTCGAGGAAGGCGACATCATCGTCGACGGCGGCAACTCCCACTTCACCGACTCCAAGCGGCGCGCCGAGCTGGCCGAGAAGGCGGGTATCAACTTCGTCGACGCGGGTGTCTCGGGCGGGGTCTGGGGCCTGGAGAACGGCTACTGCGTAATGGTCGGCGGCAAGCCCGAGATCGTCTCCCGGGTCGAACCGCTCTTCCTCGACCTGGCGCCGAAAGACGGCTACGCGCATGTCGGCGCGAACGGTACCGGGCACTTCACGAAGATGGTCCACAACGGCATCGAGTACGGGATGATGCAGTCCTTCGCCGAGGGCTTCGAGATCATGCAGGCCTCGGAGTTCGAGATCGACCTGCACACCGTGGCGAGTATCTGGCGTTACGGCTCGGTCGTGCGCAGCTGGCTGCTGGAGCTGCTCGAGCTCGCGCTCGCGGAGGATCCAGGGCTGGCCTCGATTGCCGGCTACGTCGAGGACTCCGGCGAGGGCCGCTGGTCACTTATCGCCGCGATCGACGAGAGCGTGCCGGCACCGATCATCGCCAACTCCCTGTTCGCGCGCTTCGCGTCGCGCCAGGACGAGTCGTTCGCGGCCAAGGTCAACGCCGCGCTCAGAAACCAGTTCGGCGGGCACGCGGTGAAGCCGGCGAACGAGAAGTAGGGCTCGAAGGAGGGCGCCGCCGCGATGAGCGCGCAAACCGAGACACGAGTCGAGATACCCCTCGAGGTGGGATCAAGTGACCAGCGCAGGCCCGACCCCTGCGTGCTCGTGATCTTCGGTGCCTCCGGTGACCTCACTCACCGCAAGCTGATTCCGGCGCTGTACGCGCTTGAGTTCCGCGGGCTCCTTCCCGAGAACCTCGCCGTGATCGGCGTCGCCCGTACGAAGAACTCGACCGAGTCGTGGCGCGAGAGCATGCGTGCGGCGGTCACCGAGTTCGGCCGCGACGAGATGCGCGACGACGTCTGGACGCGGCTCGCGGCCGGAATGCACTACGTCAGCACCGACTTCTCGTCGGAGGGCGGCGAGACCGAGGTGATGAAGCTGCTCGAGCAGCTAGACAAAGAGCGTGGCACCCGAGGCAACCGCGTCTACTACCTCGCCGTACCGCCCACGGCGATCCGCACGGTCGTGGACAAGCTCGGCGAGAGGAGACATCCCAGCGGCTGGGTGCGCCTGATCGTCGAGAAGCCGTTCGGGCACGACCTAGCCAGCGCCAAGGTCTTGAACGAGGACATCGTCTCCAACTTCCAGGAGCACGAGATATTCCGCATCGACCACTACCTGGGCAAGGAGACGGTCCAGAACGTGCTCGCCTTCCGCTTCGCCAACGGCATCTTCGAGCCGATCTGGAACCGGCGCTACGTCGACAACGTCCAGATCACCGTGGCCGAGTCGCTCGGGATCGAGGACCGGGCCGGCTTCTACGAGGAAGCGGGCGCGATCAGGGACGTCGTTCAGAACCACATGCTGCAGCTGCTGGCATTGACCGCGATGGAGCCGCCGGCCGACTTCGAGGCCGACGCCGTGCGCAACGAGAAGGTCAAGGTCGTGCGCGCAATCGCTCCGCCCGATCCCGGCTACGTCGTGCGCGGGCAGTACGGACCGGGCGAGGTTGACGGTCAGAAGGCGCTCGGCTACCGCGAGGAGTCCGGCGTGGCGCCCGACTCCAGCACCGAGACCTATGTGGCGCTGAAGGTCTTTCTCGACAACTGGCGCTGGGCGGGCACACCCTTCTACCTGCGCACCGGCAAGCGTCTTTCCAGCCGCGCCACGACGATCGTGATCCTGTTCCGCCCGGCGCCGCATCCGCCCTTCCTCGAGATAGCCGGCGAAGGGCTGCGCCCGAACGTGCTCGCCATCCAGGTTCAGCCCAACGAGGGCATCTCGATCAGAATCGGCGCCAAGGTGCCTGGGCAGGGCATGACCATCCAGCCCGTCCAGCTCGACTTCGAGTACGACCAAGCCTTCCACGTACATCTGCCCGAGGCCTACGAGAAGCTGATCCTGGATGCGATGCTCGGCGACGCCACTCTGTTCACGCGCATCGACGAGGTCGAGGCGCAGTGGGCGTTCGTCGACTCGGTGGTGGCTCAGTGGCAGGGCTCCGCGCCGGTCTTTCCGAACTACGCGGCCGGCACCCCCGGCCCCGAGGCCGCCGACGCACTGATGTCGCGCGACGCCCGTCTCTGGTGCCGGTGACGCGGAGAAGAGATCCGGCCGCGTTGTGACGCCCCGCCCGTCCGCGGCGTATAAACGACGTGACCGTGGCAACGCTCGAGAGGAAACCGGAGTTCGCGCAGGCAGTGCGCGATCACCTCGAGGCGGTACACGCCTACGTTGCCTACTTGGTCGGGAACCGCTCGGTCGCCGAGGATCTGACCGCGACGACCTTCGAGAAGGCTCTCCGCCACTGGGCGCGCTTCGACCCGAGAAGGGCCAGCGCGAGGACGTGGTTGTGTGCGATCGCGCGTAGTGTTGCGCTCGATCATTTCCGCTCCGAGGACAGGCGCCGGCGGCGCGAGGACGCCTACGCGCTCAGGCAGGAGTTCGAGATCGCCGATCCGGGATTCGGCGACGGGCTCTCGCCCGAGCTCGAGAGTGCGCTCGCGTCGCTGAGCGCCGGCGAGCGCGAGGTGATCGCGCTGCGCGTTCTGCTCGAAATGGAGGCCGAGACCGCGGCACACCTGCTCGGCATTAGCCGCAGCGCCTGCTCGATGAGATTGAGCCGGGCGCTGGAGAAGCTTTCGGAAAGGGTGGCAAGCGATGTCCAGGCCCGATAGAGACAACCCCAAAGACCGTCTCGAGCAGACGGCGCGCGAGCTGCGCAAGCATCGCCCGCGCCCATCTGCCGCACTGGTCGCCCGTGTCGAGCGCCTCGCCGAGCGCCAGACCGAGCGGCGACCGCGCCCGGCACGGCCGGGACTGAGCCGGCGCAGGCTGGTGCTTGCGCTGGCCGCGATGCTCGCTATCGCAATCGTCGGCGGCGTGATCGCGGGCGAGCTGGGACAGTCGTCGAAGTCGGTCGCGTCTCGAACGGTACGCCAGCACGTTGCGTTACAGGCGGGATTGGCCCCGTCGACGGTATCGGGCTCCGAGTCCATCAAGCGCGCGATAAGCACCTCGTCAACCGATCAATCCGTCGAAGCCGTTCCCGTGACGGCCGGCTTGAGCGCCGGAAGCAAACCGTCCGAGTTTCAGGCGGCATCCGGAGCACCGGCACCGCTCGAGGATACGATGGCCCATGCGTCGCGGAAATCGCTTAAAAAGGCCGGCTCGGTCGCGCCGATCACCACCGGCAACCGTCTCGCCGAGCTGCGTGCCACACTCCTGCTCAAGGTCGAGAACCGCGACCAACTCTCCGAGCGAACCGCCGAGGCGATGAAGATCGCCCGCTCGCTGAGCGGCTACGTCGTCACGACCCGGGTGAACGCGCCCAGCCGTGGCATCGCCAGCTCGTATCTCGTGCTCAAGGTTCCCGCCAAGCGCTCGCAGGAGGCGCTGATCCGCATTTCCGAGCTGGGCAAGATCCTGAGCCAGCAGGTCTCGCTGGTCGACGTCAAGGGCACTGTCACGAGCGAAGGCAACGCGATCCAGGCGCTCAAGCGCGAGATTGCCTCGCTCGAGCAGACGCTGAACAACCAGTCGCTCACGGCGCAGGCCCGCTCGCAACTCGAGATCCAGCTCGCCAACGACCGCGCCCGTCTCAACTCGCTTCGAGTCCAGCGCAATCAGGACATCCTTCGCGGCCGCCTGGCGACGATCACGCTCACCCTCACGACCGGCGACCTGCCCAAGCCGGCCACGAATCCGAGCCGCGTGCACAAGGCCATCGACCGGGCCTGGAACGGGCTCTCCTCCGAGATCTCCTGGGCCGCGATGGCGATCATCGTCGCCTCGCCGTTCCTCGTGATTGGGGTCGCGCTCCTGGCCCTGCTTCGTGTCCGGCGCCGCCGTGAAGAGCGCCGTCTGCTGGAGAAGTAACCCCCGACCAGTCGCCGCACGCTGCGCCCGGCCTTCTCAGGCCGGGCGTTGGCGTTTTGGGTTACTGCGCAAGCACAAGGTCTGCGCGGACCTGCGCGGAGCTCGGATAAGGAGAGAGCGGATTCTCCGCCGGCGCCCGCTGAACGGAACAACGCTCGCCGGGTTCCGGCAGGTCGAGTCTCGGCTGCGAACGGCTCCGCTCAGCCCACTACGCGGAAGACGGGTTTCGCGAGGCGGAGTGTACGGACGCTCGACCAGGCCATTCCTTGCACGGCAGTCGGCATCTGCAGATTGATGCCGCGCACCCTGTAGTACCAGACACCGGGCTTGAGCGAGAGAACGGTCGACGCGGTAGGCGTAGTCACCGTTCCAATCGCGCTGAAGGGGTAGCGCATACGGCTCCACTGCACCTCGAACTCATCCGCTCCAAGCACGGGCGTCCAGGTGACGAGCGGGGTTCCGTATACGCGAGGAAAGCTGCTTGCCGATACGCTCATAGTTCGACCTGAAAGCGAGAGGCCTGTGACGTAGGCGCTGTTGTTTCCGGTTGGGATGGGGTTGCTGATCCGGCCGAAGGTCCCGATGCGACCGGCAGCGCAGGCGTCCTGGGGCGTCTCGGTGTCCCAGTACTCGATTTGTTGGTCTACGTTGAAGAACCACCTCACCGGGACGGTCGTCCAGTAGTAAGCGCCACTAGGCCACTTACGGTCCCATAGATCCAGTCTCCTCGGAGCGCCGCCGCCGCCCGTGGTGTCGGTCCCTACGTTCTCGTTCGGAGTGACCTCGTGGAGCGTACTGTCGAGAGTCTTTCCCTGATTTCCGTCCGCGAGCATCCCGGCGCGAGCCTTGGAGAGGTCGTCCGCGTTTCTCGGCAACACTAGAGCGCCGGTGAGACGCGGCACCCAGGCGGGGCTGCCCACGATCGAACCGGTAAATACGGGATCGACGCAGTCTCTGTCCGAGAAGATGTACGTACGGTAGAGCTCGAAGCTCGTGCCGTTGAGAGCGAGGCTTCCGCTCCAGGCGAACCCGGGCATGATCGTATGCGCCGCCGGTTTGGCGTTCGTGCCGATGACGTCGGAGATGGTCTCGATCAGATCTATCCGAGTAGCGGTCGGCGGAGCGGCGTTCGTTTGAAAGAGCGGCGACCAGGGGCCGTAGCTCGTCGAAGTCTGCCCGTTCTGGGACATTCCGTAGGTCACCCGCACGGCCCGTACGCGCCAGTAGACCGTTCCGACCCAGTCCGATCCTTGGTGGAATGTGTACCAGTCACGCATGTCCGTGACGTTGGTCCCCACGAAGTAACTCTTCTTCCCGGCGGGGGGGAGACTGCCTTCATTCGGGGTGGTTGTCTCCGTGATCTCGTATATGCTCGCGCCGTCTACGGGTGTCCAACGCAGCAAGCCAATCGGGGCCGGGAGTTTCGCGGGGATTCGGGACCAGCGGACATTGAAGCCGAAGTCGGTGCTCCAGGGTGTCGTGCCCGTTTGCGTGTGTGCTCGCACGCGTGCAAACAAGGAGTAGGGATGCCCGGTTGTCCACGGAAGCGCTAGCGGAATCGAGACGTACGGCATCGCCAGGGTGTCCGAGCTCCAGACAATGCTGTTTTCACGGAACTTGTCCGATGTCGCGAGCTGGAACTCGTAGTTCCCCGCTCGCGGAACCGGCTCCCAACTGAAGGCCGGCGTACGGGAGAAGTTGCGGCTGGCCGGCTCGTCGTAGCGGAGCGCGAAAGCCTTGAGACCAGAGGGAGCTTTCAGCCCCGCGGTCTGCCTAGCGGGTGCCGAGGCGGGGACCAAGAGCGCGAGCGCGAGTACGGCTAGGACTGTCCGGCGTGCGAGCATGACGAGAGAAGTTGTCGGCAGATGGGAGGAGTGCGTCCTCCCTCATATGGGTGATACCAATCGAGGTGCGGACTACCCGTTTCGCCGCGTGCACCAGTGTGTCCTCCCCGAAGCGGCGGCGGCGCCGGTATCGGACCGAGCTCGACGGCGAGAATGATCAGCAGACGATTTCGGTGCTCTCGAGCGCCTCGCGGATGCGCGCCATTAGCTTGACCGGATCGAACGGTTTGGAGACGTAGTCGTCTGCGCCGGCGGCGAAGCCACGCAGCACGTCGATACGCTCAGGACGGGCGTCGAGCAGGATCACCGGCGTGTCGCAGGTTGACGGATTGCGTCTGATCTGCCCCGCCACTCGGTAGCCGTCCAGCTTCGGCATGTGCACGTCGAGCACAACCACGTCGGGGTGCTCGATCAGCGCGAGACGCAGAGCCTGTTCGCCGTCCCGCGCCCACATCAGGTCGAATTCGCCGGCGAGCGCGAAGCCGAGCATCAACAGCACTTCCTCGTCGGCATCGGCGATCAGCACAGTCGGCATGTCGCGTTCCGGGACGAGCCAGAGCGGCGTGTTATCGCGTGGGTATTCGCGCCTGATCGTGAGTGTCGTGTTGCGTGCGCCGCCTTCGATCAGCCGTAGAAAGGTTCGCTCTGGGCTAGACGGCCTCACGTGTCCGTGTCGAGGCGAACCCACTGCCGGAGTACCTTTCCGCATGCCCTGGCAATCGACCGAGGCCATGGAGATTCCGATCCCCAAGCAGCGCGACCGCGCTACGTAGAAGCGTTAGCGGTCGTGCGCCTAACGAGGACGCTCGATCAGGCCGCGTCGAGTAACTCGAACTCGCGTGGCTCGCGCTCGATCGCGATCTCGAGCCAGCGCCCGCCAGGCGGGTGCAGGCGATAGAAATCGAGCAACGTGCCACGGGCTTGCGCGAGGCTCTCGAAACGGCCGAGCACCTGGCCGGTTTTTTTGTCTGTTAGCACGTACATCTCATATCCTCCGCTCTCAGTATCGGAGCCACGCCTGAAATCGACGTGAGCAGGGCTTAAGAGCTTTGTAAAGATCGTCGGGAGACGAACGTTTTTCGCGGTTGGCTAAGGTCTTGGTGGGCGCGAACACCCGCGCTCTATTCCGACTGAGGGATTCCGATGAACGCGCGCGTCCGTATCGCTGAGCTCGCTGCCGACCGCGTCCTCGTGCTCGACGGTTCCTACGGCGTGCTCATTCAGCGCCGTGTGCGCGGCGAGGAGGCGTACCGAGGCGAGCGCTTCAGCGAGCACCCCCGTTTGCTCGCGGGCGATCCCGACCTGCTCAATCTGACGCGCCCGGAGGTGGTTCGCGACATCCACGACGCCTATCTCGAGGCGGGCGCCGACGTCCTCAAGACGAACACCTTCACGGCCACCTCGATCAATCAAGCCGACTACGGGCTCGAAGCCGTCGCCTCCGAGATGAGTCTCGAGGGCGCCCGTCTCGCGCGCCTGGTCTGCGACGAGTGGACGGCGCGTACGCCGGACAAGCCACGCTTCGTCGCCGGCTCGGTCGGTCCGATGAACGTCTCGCTCTCGCTCTCGCCGCGGGTGGACGATCCCGCCTTTCGCGCGGTCACGTTCGAGCAAGTCAGAGCCAGTTACGTCGAGCAGATGCGGGCTCTGGCCGAAGGCGGCGTCGACCTGTTCCTGATCGAGACGATCTTCGACACGCTCAACGGCAAGGCCGCGATCGCTGCCGCACGTGAGGTCTTCGCAGAGCTCGGAGTGGATCTGCCCCTCTGGCTCTCGTTCACGGCGGTGGACAGGAGCGGGCGCAATCTATCCGGACAGACGGTCGAGGCCTTTTGCGTCTCGGTCGAGCACGCGAACCCGCTCTTCGTCGGCGTCAACTGCTCGCTGGGGGCGGCGCAGATGCGCCCCGTGATCGAGGCGCTGGCCGGGATTGCCCCCACCTTCGTCTCCTGCCATCCCAACGCCGGGCTTCCGAACGAGCTCGGCGGCTTCGACGAGCAGCCCTCCGACACGAGCCGCCTGCTCGGCGAGTTCGCCGCCGAGGGACTCGTGAATGCCGTCGGCGGTTGCTGCGGGACGACGCCCGAACACGTGCGCGCGATCGCCGAGGCGGTGCGTGATCTTCCGCCGCGCCGTGTTCCGGAGCGCCGTGCCCGCACCTCGCTCAGCGGTCTCGAGCCGCTCGTGATCGACGAGAGCATCGGCTTCGTCGTGATCGGCGAGCGCACGAACGTGACAGGTTCGGCCCGCTTTCGCCGCCTGATCGAAGCCGGCGACTTCCAGGGAGCACTGGCCGTCGCGCTCGAGCAAGTGCGCGGAGGCGCCAACATCCTCGATGTCAACATGGACGCCGACCTGCTCGACTCCGAGCAGGCGATGAGAACGTTCCTGAACCTGATTGCGGCCGAGCCTGAGGTGGCGCGCCTGCCGATCATGGTCGACAGCTCGCGCTGGTCGGTGATCGAGGCCGGGCTCCGCTGCCTGCAAGGCAAGAGCGTCGTCAACTCGCTTAGCCTCAAAGAGGGGGAGGAGGAGTTCCTCACCAGAGCTCGCCAGGCGAAGGGTTTCGGCGCTGCTGTCGTCGTCATGGCCTTCGACGAGCAGGGCCAGGCCGAGACGACCGAGCGCAAGGTCGCGATCTGCGAGCGCGCTTACCGGCTGCTGATCGAGCAGGCGGGCTTCCGGCCCGAGGACATCGTCTTCGATCCCAACGTGCTGGCGGTCGGCACCGGTATCGAGGAGCACAACGAGTTCGCCAAGGCCTTTCTCGAGGCGATTCCGCTGATCAAGGAGCGCTGCCCCGGCGCCAAGATCTCCGGCGGCATCTCGAATCTCTCCTTCGCCTTTCGCGGCAACGACGTCATACGCGAGGCGATGCACGCCATCTTCCTCTACGACGCGATTCGCGCCGGGCTCGACATGGGGATCGTCAACGCCGGTCAACTGGCGGTGTACGAGGACATCGAGTCCGAGCTGCGCGAGCGCATCGAGGACGTGCTCTTCAACCGCCGCTCCGATGCGACCGATCGCTTGCTCGAGCTGGCCCAGCGGGTGAAGGGCGAGGGGACAAAACGCTCGATCGACCTGAGCTGGCGCGAGGCGCCCGCCGGGAAGCGGCTCGAGTACGCACTGGTGCACGGAGTGGACGAGTTCGTGGAGGAGGACGCCGAAGAGGCCCGGCTCGCTCTCGGAGGGCCGCTGGCGGTGATCGAGGGCCCGCTGATGGACGGCATGACCGTCGTGGGCGACCTCTTCGGCGAGGGGAAGATGTTCCTGCCCCAGGTGGTGAAAAGCGCGCGGGCGATGCGGCGCGCGGTCGCCTACCTGGAGCCCTTCTTCGAGGAGCAGGGGGGCGAGGCGCCTCCTGCGCGCGGGAAGCTCGTCCTCGCCACGGTCGCCGGCGACGTGCACGACATCGGCAAGAAAATCGTTGCGGTCGTGCTCGGCTGCAACAGCTACGAGACGATCGACCTCGGCGTGATGGTACCGGCGAGTCGCATTGTCGATGCGGCGATCGAGGAGGGCGCAGACATCGTCGGTCTCTCCGGGCTGATCACGCCCTCGCTCGACGAGATGGTCAAGGTCGCCGCCGAGCTGGAGCGGCGCGGACTTTCGCTACCACTCCTGATCGGTGGCGCGACGACATCGAGGCAGCACACCGCGGTCAAGATCGCGCCCGTCTACAGCGGCCCGACCGCGTACGTTCTCGACGCCTCTCGCGCCGTCGGCGTCGTCGCCTCGCTACTGGACTCCGGACGCAGAGACGAGTTTGCACGCGCGAACAGCGAGGAGCAGCAGCGCCTGCGTAGTCTCTACCAGGAGAGGCGGCGGCCGCTTCTATCGCTCGAGCAGGCGCGCGCTAGACGCCCGCGGCTTTTCGTGAGCCAGGGCGACTTGCCGACCCCGAGCACGCTCGGCTTGCAGCGGATCGAGGATCAGCCGCTGGCGGAGCTGGTCGACTACATCGACTGGACCTTCTTCTTCCAGGCCTGGGAGCTGAAGGGGCGTTTCCCGGCGATTCTCGATCACCCCGAGAAGGGCGTGGCGGCCCGCGAGCTGTACGAGAACGCTCGAGAGCTGCTCGCACGTATCGTCGAGGAGAAGCTGCTACGCGCGAGTGCCTCGTTCGGGCTCTGGCCGGCCGCCTCCGACGGGGATGACATCGCCTTCTTCGCAAGCGAAAAGCGCGACCGGGAAATCGCCCGCTTCTGCATGCTCCGGCAGCAGGCCGACCACGAAGACGGCCGCCCGAATCTTTCTCTCGCCGACTTTGTTGCTCCGCTCGAGAGCGGGCTCCACGACTATGCGGGCGCCTTCGCGGTCACCGCGGGGATCGGCGTCGAGGAGCTGGCCGCCCGGTTCGCCGCGGAGCGAGACGACTACAACGCGGTCATGACGAAGGCTCTCGCCGACCGACTCGCCGAGGCCTTCACGACCTTCCTGCACGAACGGGTGCGTGGATTGTGGGGCGACGCGGAGCAGCTTGCGCGCGAAGACGTGATCGCGGAGCGGCACCGCGGCATCCGGCCGGCTTTCGGCTACCCGGCCTGCCCCGATCACTCGGAAAAGCGCATCCTCTTCGATCTACTGCAGGCCGAGGCGATCGGCATCGAGCTGACCGAGAGCTACGCCATGTTCCCGGCAGCGAGCGTGAGTGGGATCTACATCGAGCACCCGCAAGCGAAGTATTTCTCGGTCGGCCGCATCAGCCGCGATCAAGTCGTCGATTACGCGACGCGCAAGGGAGTGGAGGTCGAGGACGTCGAGCACTGGCTTGCGCCCAATCTCGATTACGCGCCGCCTGGCGGTCGCGGTACGGAATAGCCGCCGGCTCTGCGAGGGCTCGCGTTACTCGGGTCGTCAGGCGTTCTGCTCGTCGAGGAACGGAGCCAGCTCGGCGAGAACTTGGCCGAACACGCGCTCTTTCCCCTCGTCGTCGACGAGAACGTGCTTCGCCTTGGCTACGCCGCGCTCGGCGAGCACGATCGAGCTCGCGGGTCTGATTCCGTGACGCGCGAGCATCGCCGCGCAGCAGCCGCTCGCACAGCCCGATATCGCCAGCACCGGGCGTCCGCTCGAGCCGGGTGCGCTGCCGTCTTCCGCGCCGACTTCAGTCAGGCAAACGAGCTCCGCTAGTCCGAGCCGATCGAGACGGAGCGCGATCTCATTTGCGAGCTGACCCAGGTTCGACGCTCCCGAGCAGGCGTAAACGAGTACCTCAGGCGTTGAGCCGGGCGTCGTGGTCTCCGTTTCTCTCTCCGCGTCGAGTGGGGGCATGGGCTGAGCCTGGCGCATCTCGGTAAGAAAACGACCTTACCTTCGCCGTCAAGCCACCGGCGCCCCCTCGAGCTCTCAGCCGGCGCCCATGAGGACCTGGCGTACGGCTCGTGCGACCACGAGTGCTTCGCGGGCGCGGATCACGAGAACACGGACAGCCGAGCCCGCACTGGCGATGTCGGCGTCGGGCTCGACTTCGGTATTCAACTTTCCGTCGATCTCTACGCCCAGGAACGACAGGCGCTCGCAGACCCGTGCGCGCACACGGGCGGAGTTCTCGCCCACACCGGCGGTGAAAACGATGGCATCGAGCCCTCCCAGCGAAGCGGCCATGGCCGCGACCGTAGCCGCGATCCGGTGCACGTAGACGGAGAGCGCGAGAGCTGCCTGCTCGCTACCGGCGTCCTCCGCCAGCTCGAGCTCGCGCACGTCGCCGCTCGTTTCCGACAGGCCCTTGAGCCCGGAGTCGTTCTCGAGACCGCTTTCAAGCGCTTCGCGACTCAGCCGGCCCGGATCTAGCAGGTAGAAGAGAGCGCCGGGATCGATTGACCCCGAGCGCGTCGTCATCGGCACGCCCTCGAGCGGGCTGAAGCCCATGCTCGTGTCGACGGAGCGGCCGTCGCCTACCGCGGTGATCGAGCAGCCGCCGCCGAGATGGCAGACAACGAGGTGCCGAATCGGCTCGCCGACCAGCGCGGGCGCCCGCTCGGCCGCCCAGGCGACCGAAAGCCCGTGAAAGCCGAAGCGACGGATTCCGAACTGCTCGCGCCAGGCGCGAGGAATCGCGTAGGTGGCCGCCTCGGCTGGGATCGTGGCATGGAAGGCGGTGTCGAAGACGGCGACCTGAGGCTCCGCCCCAAAGAGCTTGCGAGACTTGGCGATCGCATCCAGAGCCGGTCGGTTGTGTAGCGGCGCCACCTCGCTCATCGCCTCGATCTCGGCGATCACGTCGGAGTCGAGCACGACCGGCTCGCGGAAGCGCTCGCCGCCGTGCACGACGCGGTGCCCGATTGCGGCGGCTCTGCCCCGGGCCTCGTCCAGAAAGGACAGGGTCTCGCTCTTGTCGTTGGCGCTCACCAACTCCAGCTTGAGGCTGGTCGAGCCGGCGTTGACGACGAGAACGGGCAGCATTGGTTTCCTCTTTTTACCTAGTGCCAGGCCGCTTCGCGGGTTCCTTCTGCTCCGGCGAGGTCCGGTTGGACGAGCTCGGAACCGGAAGCGTGCATCACCGTGCCCGGGTCGCTCGCAGCCTTCCGGTCAGGCGTCGCGAGCTCCGCCGGCGCGGTGTCACTCCCGAGATCGCTCGCCGCGAGACTCCACATGGATCCGGTCTCGGCCGCTTTCGCTGGGTGCGCCAGCGTGCGGGAATGTCGCTTGAGGTCGGCCACTCCAGGACAACACGCTCACGACTCGATCGCTGCCGACCGACGCCTGGGATAATGCCGCAGTGACCCGCCGAACGAAGCGGCTCGTAGCGTTGAGCGCCGTGATCCTTCTCGTCGGAGGGCTGAGCGCAGTATTCCTTGTCGTTGTGCTCCCGTTAATCCGCGGGCATCGGACACTTCCGATCTATCCATGTGGCGCAAGGGCTACACGGACACCTGCGGCGGCCGTTCGCGGCTATTACACCGCCCTGAGCAAGCATCGCTTCGTAGTCGCCGCGCAGTACATCGCCCCGACAAAGTGTCGGTACTTCCAAACCGGAACCGACAACGACTTCGAATACGTCGATAAGGTAACCGACGTTTCCGTGTCAGAGGGAGAGATCCTAAATAGGAATTCGTTGCCCGTAGAACTGCCACGCGATCTCACGAGCCACAACAAGTGGGCGGACGTCAGAGTCGACTTCAACGCCACTTACTTACCCGCAGCGGAGACTTTCACCAACGGTCGCCAAGTGCGATTTCTATTGGTAGGTCGATCGATCAAGAGCGGTCGATGGGAGATAGTCGACGAGGGTACCGGGCCGTGACTCGAAGCTACGGGTACGCACCGCCGGATGGTCGAGCGTACCTTCGCCTGGCTACATCAGTTCAGGCGGCTGCTCGTTCGCTTCGAACGCAGAGCGGACATCCATCGTGCCTTTCTGTCGCTCGGTTGCTCGGTGATCGGCTGGAGAAGGCTTCAGGGGGCGAATTGAAACGAGTTCTAAGTACTTATCCGAACGCCGAACGCGGAACCGGCACGATTCGCGCGGGCGTCCGATCGTGAAGAGTGCAACTCGTGACGGCCAAGCTAACTGTTCGCTCAGGCGATGCGGTCTTCGGTTTCGACCGCGAGCTGATCGTGCGTTCCTGGAATCATCAGGCCGAGTTACTCACGGGCCTGACCGCCGAGTCGGCGATCGGGCGCCCCTGCTGGGAGGCGATGGCTGCCGTCGACGAGGACGGGGCGCTCGTCTGCCATTCCGGATGCTCCTGCGCGCGTCTCGCACGCGAGGGCTGGCCGGTCCCGCGCAAGACGCTGCTCGTGAAGTCGAAGACCGGCACGCGGCGACCGCTTTCGGTCTCGACCATCTGCTTGAACCAGGACGGGCGCGAGCTCTTCCTGCACGTGCTCGAGCCTTCGACTCCGATCTCGCTGCTTCAGCAACCTGCCCGGGTTGGGCTGACTCCGCGGCAGCGTGAGGTGCTGAACCTGGTCGCCGACGGTTACTCGGCGCGCCTGATCGCCAGACGCCTCGGACTGGCCGAACCGACCGTTCGCAACCACATCCGCGCCATTCTGGTCGAGCTCCGCGTGCACTCGCAGCTCGCCGCCGTGGCGCGCGCCCGCAAGCTCGGGCTCGTCGCATAGAGCCCATTCCGCCAGGCTCACACGTCCCTACCGGGATCGGTACTTAGCGCGATCTCGCTCCGTTCCGCTTGCGCCCGATCGCTGTCCGACCTGCTAACCGTCCGGCCTTGTTAGGGTTGTGCTCGTAGCACCCCCGCACAACTCCGCTCAGAGAAAGCGATTGCGGTACGAAACATGACTGATAGCTCACACTCGTCTGTCTCTCCACGGCGTTTTGCCGTCACCGGAACGCCGGGCGGTCCCAGCAGCAAAGAGTTCTCGGAGTCGGTCGCTCAAACGCTCGAGAACCGCGGCATGGTTCGCGTCGAAGATCCCGAGCAGGCCGATTTCGTTCTGCTTCTCTTCCCTACCGACAGTCCTTCGCCCTTCCGTCGCCGCTCTCGCGGTACCTACGTCGCGGCGATGCACGAGCGCTCCGAGATGCCGTCCGATCCTCTCGCAGCCGAGTATCCGCTGCTAGTGCGCGCGCTCGCCAACTCGGTCCTCTGCTACGTACCGGGCGAAGCCGTTCTCGTGACCACGCCCGAGCGCGGAACGTTCCGCGCCGAGGCGCCCGCCGCCGAACTCGCCGAGCGCCTCGTCGACCGGATTCAGCCGCTCGCCACATCGAGACTGGTCATCGACAACGAGTACCGCACCGATCTCGAGCCTGAACTCTGGCAAGGCGACGAGCTGACCAAGGAGCTCGCCTGGGCCGGCGAGCAGCTGGACAGCTTCGGTCTCCTGCCCGCGCCCTTCCCCGTTCACGAGCTGTTGAGCGAGCGCGAGTTCAGGCACGTCAAGCGCCTCTGGGGGATCGGTGGTCTCTCCTACGGGAACCTCTCGATCCGCAAGGACGAGCAGCGCTACTGGATGAGCGCCAGCGGCGTCGACAAGAGCAACCTCGTGGAGATTGGGCGCGACATACTGATGGTCTCGAACTACGACGCCGAGAAGGCCGCGATCGTCCTCAGCGTGCCGCCGGATGTTGAGCCGCGCCGGGTCTCGGTGGACGCGATCGAGCACTGGATGATCTACCAGAACCATCCCGAGGTCGGTGCGATTTTGCATGTGCACGCCTGGCTCGAGGGCGCCGACGCGACCGAGATCAACTTCCCCTGTGGAACCGAGGAGCTCGCACTGGCGGTCTCGGAGCTGCTCGAAGCCCAGGAGGATCCCGGCCACGCGGTCATCGGCCTGCGCAACCACGGCATCACCGCAACGGGCGAGAATCTGCGCGAGATCATCGAGCGCATTCAGCCGGGTCTGCAGCCGCAGGTACCGATGATCTGAGAGCCTAATCCACTAGGCCTGCACACATACCTACCGGACTAGACTCCAGGTTCAGCGCGACGAGTCGAGCACGAAGCGAACCGTGTCGCCGAGGGTCTCCTCGATCGGCCGGGGCTCGAAGCCGATCTCCCGCATGGCCTTGGCCGGATCGCAGTACCACCAGCGAGTGGCGATCTTGGCGTACCCGCGCGTGACCGGCCAGGGGAAAACCGTTGTCAGGGCCAGCGCCAGCCTGGGCGGCAGGTTGACCTGGAAGCGCCTGCGGCCGGCGATCTCGCCGACCTCGCGGAAGAAATCGGCGTGGCTCAGATTCCCGTCACGGCCGGCGAGGATGTAGCGCTCGCCGGCCTTACCCCGCTCGGCCAGCGCCACGAGGCCGGAGGCGACGTCGCGCACGTCGACCAGGCAGAGACCCCCGCTGGTGACGAAGCGCAGGCGCCCGCGTAGGTAAGCGCGGATTGGCCAGGTCGTGCCGCCGCGCCTGTCGCCGGGGCCGATGATGTAGCTCGGGTTGGCGACGACGACGTCGCGTCCGGCCTGCGCCGCCTCGAGGGCGTAGCGCTCTCCGGCGATCTTGCTCGCCGAGTAGGGCAGACGATCGACATCGGCGGGCGGGATGTGACTCTCACTGATCAAATCGCCGGGCCCCGTGCCGGGGCCGAGCGTTGCAACACTCGCGACGTGAACGAATCGAGCGCGCGGATCGGAGAGCTCAAGCAGCTTTCGCGTGCCCTCTGCGTTCGTTGCCAGCAAGCGGTTGCGGTCTCGCTTCTCGTGTGCGACCAGCCCGGCGACGTGGTAGACGAGCTCGCAGCCGGCCGCGGCGTCTCGCAAACCCTCAGCGTTGTCCATCGAAACGCGCACGGGCTCGGCACCGAGCTTTGCTAGCTCCTGGAGCGCCTTCTCGTCACGGCCGAGCGCCCGCACCGGCTCGCCCCGCTCGCGTAGGAGCCGCACGAGCTCGAGGCCGAGGAAGCCGGTCGCACCGGTGACGCAGATCACGCAGGAACGTCCTTCGGCCGCCACAGGAGCCAGGCGAGCGCAACCGGCGCGAGCAGGGCCGAGACGATCTCGTTCGAGACGCACCAAGTGCAGTAGCGGCCGATGTCGTAGGCCTGGACGTAGAGCAGGTAGGCGTTGAAGCCGAGCGCGGTCACGGCCATGGTCGCACCCGCCTCCTTGGCGAGGGGATGGCGGATCAGCGTCGTCGCCACGATGCTCAAGTAGGCGAGCAGGCCGAGCAGGGCGACCGGGATGTGGAAAACCTTCGACCAACGCGAGTTCTGCACAACCTCACAGCCGCCGCCGTTCAGACAAACCGGGGCGGTGCCGTTGAAATGCGTGTAGGTGAGGTAGCCGGCGATGCCCGCCCCGATCAGGGCGAGCACCGCGACGGTGAAGCGGAGAGAGCGCTCGATCACTTCTTCAGCTCGGCGTTGATGGCATCGACGAAGTCCTGGAGAGGCTGGTCGCCGACGATCGTCTTGGTCGGCTTGGCGCCTGTCGGCCCGAGCAGGAAGGACGGCGTGTAGAGCTTCTTGAAGCTCTGATCGGCCAGTTTCTGTGCCGCGTCCATGTTCGGAACGACAACGTTCGTGTTCCAGGTTGCCATGACTTTATTGACATCAAGTTCCGGGACGGCATTGGCGAGACCCCTCAACAAAGAGTCGGTGGCGTAACCGCTGTTCTCCGATCCCTGGTTCTCGTACTCCAGCTCGACGACGTTCCAGAGCTTGTTCTGGAGCCCGGCGGCCTGAGCCAGTCTGAGCAGGCGAACCGAATCGCCCCCTACGAAGTCGAGTCCCCTGTACTCGATGCGGAGCTTCCCAGTACGAACGAAGCCCTGCACGAGAGACGGGAACGTGCTTCGCGAGAAATCGCCACAGGCCGGGCACTGCGGATCGGCGAACTCGACCAGCGTCAGCTTGGCTTTGGGGCTCCCGAGCGTGATTCCCTTTTGCGGGATGCCGCTCAGCATTTCATTGACCGAGTCGAGTTGAATGTTGCTGGCGCTCGGCTTGTTCGTGTGGTGGCCGAGCCGAACTGCCACCACAAGCGCCACCACCAGGACGATCGCTCCTCCTACGACTGCCAGAATTCGTACAAGATCGTCGCGCTTCACTTCCGCCTCCTCGTTCTGCCGACATCTGAGCTGGTTTGCCAGAGAAGAGTATTCGACGAAGCCACTTTCGGGGGACTCGGAGTCGCGTTCGAGAGCAGCTGCGCCGGCGGCCGCGGCCAGTTGTGATCGCAGCGGGCGGCTCGCGGCGATAATGGACGCGTGGCGACTCAGTTCGAGCATCTGAGTCAGGATCGCCTGCGCGCTCTCGTCGGCGCAGGGATTGCGCTCAACTCCGAGCTCTCGCTCGAGGGCGTCTTCGTGCGCCTGGTCGAGGCGGCCGCTGCTCTCACCGGCGCTCGGCACGCGGCGCTTGGGCTGATCGCGCCCTCGGGCAGCGAGCTCGAGCGCTTCGTCACCTTCGGGATCGAGCCGGGCGCCGCCTTCAGCGCCGACGAGTTCCTCGGCGGGCCGGGAACGCTGAGCGTGCCGATCCTGATTCGGGGCACAGCCGCCGGCAATCTTTTCTTGGCGGCCAAGCGGAACGCTCAGTTCTTCACCGCAGAAGACGAGGAGCTCCTGCGCGTGCTCGCCGATCAGGCCTCGGTGGCGATCGAGAACGCGCGTCTGTACGAGTCGGCGACCAGCTGGCTGAAGCAGCTCGAATCGCTAAACGAGGTGGGCAACGCGCTCGTTCGCGAGACCGACCTCGCCAGGCTACTCCAGCTCATCTGCCAGCGTCTGCGCGAGCTCTTGGGGGCGCGAATGGTCGCGATCGGTTTGCCGGCGAGCGATACGGAAATGCGTTTCGCCGCCGCCGACGGCGAAGGCGCCGCGGATGTGCTCGAGACGCGGATGCCGCGAGGCCGCTCGAAGCTCGGGCGGGTGCTCGAGAGGCGCAGGAGCGAGCGCGTCGACTCGGCGATCGACGATCCCGAGGTGAACCCCGAGATCGCGCGCCGGATCGGTATCAACGCCGGCCTTTGGGTGCCGCTACTCGTACGCGAGCGGGCGATCGGCGTGATCATGGTCGTCGATCGTGTCGGCGCCGATCCCCGCTTCAGCGATGAGGATCTGCGCCTGGCCGAGGTCTTCGCCTCCCGCGCCGCGGTCGCCGTGGAGATGTCCGAGCGTGTTGCCCGGGATGCGCTGCGCCGTGTCGTCGCCGCACAGGAGCTGGAGCGCCGCCGCCTCTCGCGCGAGCTCCACGACGAGACCGGCCAGACGCTCACCTCGGTGCTGCTGGGGTTGCAGGCGATTACCGAGGCACCCGACTCGGAGCGCGCCGGTGCCGAAGCCGAGCGCCTGCGCGAGCTCGTAACCCAGACGCTCCAGGACGTTCGCCGACTCGCGGTCGAACTGCGCCCGAAGGCGCTCGATGATTTCGGGCTCGTGCCTGCGCTCAAGCGCTTGGGCACCGGCTTCAGCGAGCAGACAGGTATACGTGTCGAAGTCGAGTCCTATCTGGGCGACGATCGGCTTCCGAGCGAGATAGAGACCGCGCTCTACCGGATCGTGCAGGAGTCGCTCACGAACGTGGTCAAGCACGCTCGCGCCAGCTCGGTGAGCGTCCTCGTCACGCGCAAGAACGGTAGTGTGATCGCGGTGATCGAGGATGATGGACGTGGTTTCGACGCCGGGGCCAGGCGCGACGAGGGCCTCGGACTCGTTGGAATGGAGGAACGAGTGGCGCTTCTGAGCGGAAGACTGCAGGTCGAATCGAGCGAGGGTGCGGGGACGACCGTCGTGGCCGAGGTGCCGCTGCCGTGAGCATCCGCGTTCTCATCGTCGATGACCACGCGGTCGTCAGAGCCGGCTTGCGGCACGTGCTCGACGCGGAGCCGGACATCGAGACCGTGGGCGAGGCTGGAGACGCGCGCGAAGCAGTCTTCGAGGCGCGTTTACGGAAGCCGGATGTCGTCTTGGTCGACGTCGTGATGCCCGGGAAGAGCGGCATCGAGGTGACGCCTGAGCTGCTCAAGGAGTCGCCCGCCTCGAGGGTGCTGGTGCTGTCGATGCAGGACGATCCCAGCTACGTGCGTGAAGCTTTCGCCGTCGGTGCGAGCGGCTACGTGCTCAAGGAGGCGGCCGGTAGCGAGCTGATCACGGCCGTGCGGGAAGTTGCGCGCGGCGGTCGCTACGTTCATCCAGAGCTGGGGGCGCGGCTGATCGAGGCCGAGGCGAAGGCTCGTGCCGACGCCGAGCTCGATCCCCTCTCGGAGCGCGAGCGAGAGGTGCTGCGCCTGCTCGCGCTCGGGCACACCAACCAGGAGATCGCCAAGAAGCTCTACATCTCGGTTCGTACGGCCGAGACGCACCGGGCGCACATCATGCAGAAGCTACGCCTGACAACCCGCGCCGAGCTCGTCCGCTACGCCCTCGAACGAGGTCTTCTCGACGAAGCGCGCCGCGGCGAAGGTGAGAGCGCGTAGTTTCTCCCGATCGCCGATCAGCGGCGCGGACGATGAGCTCTCTGGTGGCGATGACGAAAATGCGCGCGGGATGGAGAGCTACGGAGTCGTATGGCAGGAAAACGACCGCGCGCCGGTAGCGGGGAAGCTGGAGCTCGACTCGGTCCGACTTCGTTTGGAGGGCAACGATTGCGACCACCTCGCCGTCTGCCTGCTTCCGATTTGCGAGCTGATCGGAGTCGGCGTCGGACGTGAGAACCGCGATCGGCTGGACGGCCGGCCGACGCTCTTACTCGAGCGCTCGAACGGCGACATGATTCGCATCGCCGCGCTTACGCAGGCCGGAATCGTGGCCGAGATCGCCGAACGGCTGGCCGACTTCGAGCCGCGCATGCGCGCAGTCGGTTAGCTCGAACTCCCTTGACAATCGCTTCTGAGCAGGTATTTCTCGCCTCCGCGCCTGTCGAGAACAAGTCACAGTCCTGACACGCCAATTCGTTTGACACACCCCGGTGTCAGGAGATTGCCTCAAAATAACGTCGCCAGGATCAAGATCATCGCCAGGTGCAGGAAAGCGAGGTAGTTGGAGGCCTTCCGGTCGCGGCGGACGGCGACCCTGCGCTTGCTCTTCAGCCAGGCGTTGGTTCG
>Ga0187886_1000168_pt1 | contig 93530 bp, 85 predicted proteins | sample June2016WEW_20_1_FD_133001 | JGI IMG/M metagenome (GOLD analysis project Ga0187886, IMG submission 133001) | Peatland microbial communities from SPRUCE experiment site at the Marcell Experimental Forest, Minnesota, USA - June2016WEW_20_150 | ecosystem: Environmental > Terrestrial > Soil >... | reverse complement strand
CGAAGCAGCGGTATTGCACTGCCTCTGCCAGGTGCAAGGGCTCGATCTGCTCGGAGCCGGCCAGATCCGCGATCGTCCGTGACACCTTGAGCACCCGGTCCAGGGCTCTCATGCTGAGATTGAACTTCTGAAAAATCTTATACAGCAGTTCCTGGGGTTCCGGCTGCAGTTTGCAGAAGGTTTTGATCTGACTGCCCTTCATCTCTGCGTTGTTGATGATTCCCTCATTCTGGAAGCGCGCCTGCGCTATTTGATGAGCCTGGATCACTCTTTTTCTGATCTCCGACGAAGATTCTCCCTGGCTGTGATTGGCCAGTTCGGCAAGTTCCAGCCGCGGCACCTCTACCTGCAGATCGATCCGGTCGAGGATGGGGCCGGAGATCCGGTTGCGGTAGCGCTGCGCCTGATAGGGAGTGCAGGTGCACGGCTTCTGGGGGTCGCCGAGAAAACCGCACGGGCAGGGATTCATGGCGCCGACAAAAATGAAACTGGCGGGATAGGTAAAGGCGCCAGATGCCCGGGCGACGGTGACCACATTCTCCTCCAGCGGCTCCCTCAGGGCCTCCAGCACATCCCGGTTGAATTCGGGCAGTTCGTCCAGAAACAGAATACCGTGGGAGGCAAAGCTGATCTCCCCGGGATGCGGCACCCTGCCCCCACCGATGATGCTGACCGCCGATGCGGTATGATGGGGCGACCGGAAGGGCCTCGTGGTGATCACGGGGCTGACTTTGGGGAGCAGGCCGGCCACGCTGTAGATCTTGGCGACCTCGAGGCATTCCGCCCAGTTCATCGGCGGCAGTATGGAGGACAACCGGCGTGCGAGCAGCGTTTTGCCTGTTCCCGGCGGCCCCACCAGCAGGATATTATGGCCGCCCGCAGCCGCAATCTCCAGGGCCCGCTTGACCTTTTCCTGACCGCTGACCTCGGCGAAATCGAGATTGGAGCCGGCGGCAGCGCCGCTCAGCATGGACGCCCGCCTGTCCTCATCACAGGTGTCGCCAGTAGCAATCTCCCTCTGACCTCGTAGGAAGGAGATTATTTCAGCCAGGTGGCCGCCGCCGTACACCTGGATACCCGGCGCCAGCGAGGCCTCTTCCAGATTGATCAGGGGGACGATGAAAGCAGCGCCCGGGCGTTCAGCGGCGATATCTCCCGCCATCAAAATAATCCCCGGAACGGAGCAGACGGTGCCATCCAGGGATAATTCACCCACCATCAAAAACCGGGCTACCTGTTCCTGAGCTATCTGTTCGGTGGCGGCCAGGATGCCGATGGCGATCGGCAGGTCGAACAGGGAGCCCTCCTTTTTCAGGTCAGCAGGAGCCAGGTTGACGGTGATCCGCTTCAGGGGAAACTCCAGGCCGGCGTTCCTGATGGCTCCCCGCACCCGTTCGGTGGATTCCCTGACCGCGGGGTCGGGCAAACCTACAATATTGAATGCGGGCAACCCGGGGGATACGTCTATCTCCACCCTGACGAAATGAGTTTTCATTCCCAGACAGCAGCAGCTGTTCACTATGCCAAGCACTGACCGTATACCTCGCTTAGAAGGCCTTATTCTATTTATTATTTGCTATGTATTCGCTGCCATGGAAAGCTTTACCTGCAACTTCACTGGTAACAATGCGGCTCCTTCAGCTTAAACAGCGATGATGTCCTCTGGAAGCTCTGAAAATCATACATAACTTAACAGGTGTATAATGATAAAAAATATAAACAGGTGGGAAGGATTATTAGGCAATAGGTAAAATGTACATTATAATAATCTGCAAATGGGAGAGGTTGGTTTGAAGGATTGTTTTTACTGGGCAGCTCTGCACGCGGCCTCAGACCTGGGGCCTCGCAGCCTGTTGCACCTGTACCGGTATTACCGGTCCGGTCAGGAGGCTCTGCTGGCCAGCGCCTCAGGACTGCAGCAGGTGCCGCGCCTATCTCCCCAGGCGATCGAGCGGATCCTCTTTTTTCAGAAGTACGCCGATCCTGTGAAAACATATGAGGATCTGGCAGCGAGCGGGGTCGGGGTCGTGATGTTGGGAGACCCGGAATATCCCCAGGGCCTGGCAGAGATCGCCGATCCGCCAGCCATGCTGTATGTAAAGGGAAAATTACCGGCGCCGGCATTGCCCCTCCTGGCGGTGGTGGGTGCGCGGCAGGCCACGCCGTACGGGATGGCCATGGCCAGAGAGCTGGCTCAGGGTCTGGCGGAGCATGGCTGGGGGGTTGTCAGCGGTATGGCCAGGGGAGTGGACACTGCCGCACATGCTGGGGCCTTGGCCGGCAACGGTTATACCCTGGCAGTTTTCGGATGCGGCGTCAACGTCTGTTACCCGCGGGAGAACGAACGGTTGCGGGATCGCATCCAGACGCAGGGTGGATTGGTCAGCGAGTTTCCGCCATCTGCCAGCCCCATCGCCAGAAACTTCCCGATCAGGAACCGGATCATCAGCGGTTGCTCGCTGGGGGTGCTGGTGGTCGAGGCCGGCATCAAGAGCGGCGCCCTGATCACGGCCTACATGGCCCTGGAGCAGAGTCGGGATGTATTTGCCGTACCGGGGTCTGTAACCAGCGACCGCAGCCGGGGAACCAATGGCCTGATCAAACAGGGGGCCAAGCTGGTGGAGACCATAGAGGACGTGCTGGTGGAATATCCTTATTTACAAACGGTGAAACAGGGCCGAAGAGATGCTCAGGAAAAACCACCGGAGAAGCTATCTGGGGATGAGGGCGTTGTGCTCCGGAAATTGAGCCTGGATCCGGTGCATATCGATCAATTGGCTGAGAGCACCGGCCTGACCGTATCGATTGTCGGCGGTCTCCTGACCATGCTGGAGATCAAGGGCCTGGCCAGGAGACTTCCCGGGCATTACTTCATCAGTGAGGGGCCTGTCGCATAAAGTGGTTAAAATAGTCTTCTAAAGGTGATCAATGATGGCAAAGGTGCTTGTAATCGTAGAATCTCCCGCCAAGGCACGGGCGATCGGCAAAATGCTGGGACGGAAATACATTGTCAAGGCGTCGCTGGGACACGTAAGGGACCTGCCCAAGAGCCAGTTCGGTATCAATGTGGAGGAAGGATTCAGTCCCAAGTACATCACGATCAGGGGCAAGGGAGATATCATCAAAGAGTTGCGGGATGCCGCCCGCAAGACTGACAAGGTACTGCTGGGCCCTGACCCCGACCGGGAGGGGGAGGCGATTGCCTGGCATCTGCAGCAGATCCTCAACCTGCCTGACAATAGCCCCTGCCGGATCGAATTTCACGAGATCACCAAAGCAGCCCTGGAACAGGCTGTCAAGCAGCCGCACCTGATCAACCTGGACCGGGTAAATTCACAGCAGGCAAGAAGGGTGCTGGACCGGGTCGTCGGATATAAGCTCAGCCCCTTGCTCTGGCATAAAATCAGACGTGGACTGAGCGCGGGCCGGGTGCAATCCGTGGCTGTCCGGTTAATCTGCGACCGGGAACAGGAGATTAGAGCATTCCAATCCAGAGAATACTGGATCATTACAGCCTGTCTGCAATCCAATCACAAAACCCTGGAGGCCAAACTGCTATCGAGGGGAAAAGTCAAGCTGGAGTTGGAGAACGAGGATGCTGTCAACCTGATCTTGTCCGATCTTCAGGGAGCATCCTTCGTAGTTGCCAAGATCACCAGCCGGGAAAGAAAACGCAGGCCGCTGCCTCCTTTTACCACCAGCACCATGCAGCAGGAAGCCGGCAGGTTGCTCAATTATACCGTGCGCAAGACCATGCAGATTGCCCAGCAGTTATACGAGGGCCTCGATCTGGGGAAGGAGGGCGCCGTGGGGCTGATCACTTATATGCGCACGGATTCCCCCCGGATCTCGGAAAGCGCCCAGCTCGCAGCCCGAAAATTCATTGAAGAAACCTATGGCCAGAAATATATTCCCCCGACACCGCCTGTGTTTAAAAGCGCTGGCAGGGCGCAGGAGGCTCATGAGGCGATCAGGCCCACGAGTGCGGAGCGCTTGCCGGATCAGGTAAAACAGTTGCTGAGCAGGGATCAGTATCGCCTGTACAAGCTGATCTGGGAACGGTTTATCGCCTCTCAGATGAGTCCGGCGATTATGGATGCGACCACTGCGGATATTCAGGCCGGCGAGTATCTGTTCCGCGCCAGCGGGTCTGTGGTGCGGTTTCCGGGTTTCCTGCGAGTCTATCAAGAAACAGAGGCAGCGGAACCGGTGTTGCCGGAATTGCGTGAAGGCGAGGTGCTCACGAAGGAGGATGTCCTCCCCAAGCAGCACTTTACCCAGCCACCACCCCGCTATACAGAAGCTGCCCTGGTGAAGATGCTCGAGGAGAAAGGCATCGGGCGGCCGAGTACCTATGCCACTATTATTGATACTGTCCAGACCAGGGGCTACGTGATTAAAAAAGAAAAGAATTTAATTCCTACCGACCTGGGCTTTATTGTCGTTGACATGTTGAAGGACTACTTTCCCCAGATCGTTGACGTGGAATTTACCGCCAGCATGGAAGAAAGGCTGGATGCGGTCGAAGAGGGCGGTATCGCCTGGCAAAAAATCGTAGAGGAGTTTTACCAACCGTTTGAAGCAAATCTGGAGCATGCGGAGGAGTCGATTGAAAACATCTCCCTGGTAGAGGAGCAGAGCGAGGAACAATGTCCCAAGTGCGGACGTTACCTGACCATCAAACAGGGTCGCTATGGCAAGTTTCTGGCTTGTCCTGGTTTTCCGGACTGCCGCCATACCCAGCGCTACTATGAACGGACCGGAGCTACTTGTCCACTCTGCGGCGGGATGATCGTGGAGCTGAAATCACACCGCGGCAAGCGCTTTTTCGGCTGCAGCAATTATCCTGACTGCAGCTTTTCCACCTGGAACGAGCCCTCACCGTATGCCTGTCCGATCTGTGGTCACTTTTTAGTTTACACCAAGGGAGGGAGTAAATTGCACTGCCCAACCTGCAATAAGAAATATGAAGAAGGGGACCTAAAAGAGCCAGAACAGCAAAAAAAGGACCTAAGTCCTAACCCGATCAGTTTAAATTAATAGAATATTTTGCTATTAACACTTGTTTATGGCTGCGATATATGCTAGGATTTAGAAAAGGTATGGTATATATGGCAAAATTTTTAGACATACGGGCTGATTATAAAAACTTTCTCAAAAATCAAAAAAACCTTAGCGATAAGACAATTCTAAACTATTTGTCAGATTGCGATCGCTTTTTTACCTTTTTGTCATCATCATATATCACTGAACCTGTACATATTGATGTAAAAGTTATGCGGGAATATCTGGCCCGGCTTTATGAAGCGGGCTACGCCCGCAGCACTATTGCCCGTCACCTGGCCTGTCTGCGCTCACTGTTTCGGTATCTCTGCCAATGTCAGGTGCTTGAGGCCAACCCGCTGTTATTGTTGCATGCTCCTAAAAAAGGGAGCCGCTTGCCACAGTTCCTGTACCGGCAAGAGATTGAACAACTGCTGACGGAGCCGGATGCAGAGAGCCATTTGGGGATCAGAAACCGGGCCATTCTGGAGCTGTTCTACAGTTCCGGGCTGCGGGTCGGCGAGGCGGTGCAGATCAACATCGGGGATATCGATCTGGATCTGGGATCGTTGATTGTCAAGGGAAAAGGGCGTAAGGAACGGATGGTGCCCTTTGGCAGACATGCTGCCGAAGCCTTGAGCGTATATCTCAGCAGGGCGCGGCCGATCCTGTCGCCAGCCCCGCCTGACCGGACCGGACCGCTGTTTGTCAACTGGAGGGGACAGCGTTTGAGCACCAGGGGGCTATATCAGATCATTATCGGGTATCTGCGGCAACTGGGCATAGCCCGGCACCTGACTCCCCATGCGCTCAGGCACACCTTTGCCACCCACCTGCTGGAAGGGGGAGCGGACCTGAGGTCCGTCCAGGAGCTGCTGGGGCATGCCAGAATGTCCAGCACGCAGATCTACACTCATGTGTCTGGTGAACGCATTAAGAGAGTCTATGAAGACGCTCATCCGAGAGCAAAGCTGAAGAGCTAGAGGGGGTAGGGCGATCTTTGATTGGAACCACCATTATCGGCGTCAAGAGAAATGGACAGGTTGCGCTGGGGGGAGATGGCCAGGTAACCTTTGGGAATAACACCATCATCAAGGCCCAGGCGCGCAAGATCAGGAAGCTATACAGCGATCAGGTGCTGGCCGGTTTTGCCGGCTCGGTGGCTGATTCACTGGCTCTCTTTGATAGATTCGAACTCAAGCTGGAGGAATACCGGGGCAATCTGCTGCGAGCTGCGGTGGAGCTGACCAAGGAGTGGCGCCTGGACAAGTATTTGCGGCGGTTGGAAGCCATGCTGGTGGTGGCTAACAAGGAGCAGTTGCTGATCATTTCCGGAAATGGCGAAGTGATCGAGCCCGATGATGATGTAGCGGCTATCGGCAGCGGAGGGCCCTATGCCCTGGCTGCGGCCAGGGCGATGCTGGCCCATACCGGTCTGGAGGCGCCCCAGATAGTGCAATCAGCCCTGGAGATAGCCTCTTCGATCTGCATTTACACCAATAATTACATCAGCGTAGAAAAGTTGTAGGAGTGAGATTGTGGAGGAATTCACCCCGGCACAGGTAGTTGCTGAACTGGACCGGTACATTGTTGGCCAGGTCGAAGCCAAGAAGGCTGTAGCGATTGCCCTGCGCAACCGGTATCGGAGACGACAGTTGCCTCCTGAGCTGCAGGACGAGATCGTACCGAAAAATATCATCATGATCGGGCCCACGGGGGTTGGTAAAACCGAAATTGCCCGGCGCCTGGCCAAACTTGTGAAGGCGCCATTTATCAAAGTGGAGGCTACCAAATTCACCGAGGTCGGATACGTGGGCCGTGATGTGGAGTCGATGGTGCGCGACCTAGTGGAGGTAGCGATCCGTACTGTTAAGAATGAGAAAATGGCTGAAGTGGCAGCCAGGGCAGCCGTGCTGGCCGATGAGAGGATCCTGGATCTGCTGCTGAATTATCCAAAACGCAGAAAAACTTCCAGGAATCCGTTTGAATACTTATTTTCAGAGATGGGGGGAGCACCTACCGAGGAGGTCACCGAGGATGAGGCTCTCAAGATCAACCGTCAGTTGCTGCAGACAAAGCTGACTGCAGGGGAACTGGAAGAGTCTGTTGTGGAAATGGAGATCGAGGAAAAATCTTCCCAGTTGTTCGAGATCTTCTCCGGAGCCGGTATGGAGGAGATGGGGATCAACATCCAGGACATGCTGGGAAATATCATGCCCAAGCGTAAAAAAAAGCGCCAATTGCCTGTCAAGGATGCCCGGAAGATCTTGAATCAGGAAGAGGCCCAGAAGCTGATTGACATGGACGAGATCATTTCTATGGGGATTGACCGGGCTGAACAGTCAGGGATCGTGTTCATCGATGAGATCGACAAGATCGCCGGGCGGGAAAATAGTTCAGGGGGACCTGATGTTTCCCGGGGCGGGGTGCAGCGGGATATCCTGCCGATTATCGAAGGATCGACTGTGGTTAGCAAGTACGGGTCCGTAAAAACCGATTACATGTTGTTTATAGCTGCGGGCGCCTTTAATTCCAACAAGCCAGCAGACCTTATTCCAGAGCTGCAGGGACGCTTCCCGATCCGGGTAGAGTTGCAGCCTTTGACCAGGGACGACTTTATCAAGATCCTGACGGAGCCGGACAATTCATTGATCCGCCAGTACACGGAGCTGCTCAGAACTGAAAAAATTGAGATCGAATTTACCAGGGACTCCCTGGAAGAAGTGGCGGAGATGGCGGATACCGTCAATGCCCAAACCGAGAACATCGGGGCGCGGCGGTTATATACCATCATGGAAAAAGTGCTCGAAGACCTGTCCTTCAATGCGACGGAGATCGCTCCCAAAAAGATCACCATCGATAAGGAATATATCAGGGAGAGGCTTGCTGAAATCGTCAAGAATTATGATTTGAGCAGGTATATATTATAAAAGCGGGGGGGTAGGAGTAGATGGAGGCCTTACTTAAAAAAACCAGGACCATTAACCGGATGATGCAGATGTCTGCGGGCCAACCAGTGGATTTTAAAGCGCTCGCAGAGGTTCTGAGCGAGAACATGGAGGCTAATATCTACCTGGTGGGAAGACGCGGTAAGATACTGGCTTGCAAGTTCACAGAAAATTTTTCCTGCAGTATTATGAACGATATCATCACCTACAGCATGTCTTTTCCGGAGAGCTACAATCACGAACTACTGCAGGTCAACGAAACCGTGTCCAATCTTCCCCAGGAAAACGATTTCTGTTTCTTCAATTCCTCAGCCAAGTGTCCGTTGGCGGATAAAAGAATGACGATCGTTCCGATCATCGGCGGTGGGGAACGATTGGGGAGCCTCGTCCTGACCAGGGTCGGATCGGACCTGGACCCGGGAGACCTGGTCCTGGCCGAACATGGCGCCGTGATAGTGGGGATGGAGATCATGAGGGTTAAACAGGATCGGGTTGAGTCGGACACCAGGAAAAAAGCTTCGGTTCAGATCGCCTTGAGCACTCTGTCATTCTCGGAGATGGAGGCTGTAGAGCACATATTTTACGAGTTGGGCGGACTTGAGGGGTTGCTGGTAGCCAGCCGCATTGCTGACCGGGTGGGTATCACCCGCTCTGTGATCGTCAATGCCTTGCGCAAGCTGGAAAGCGCTGGCGTGATCGAGTCCAAGTCCCTAGGGATGAAGGGCACCTATATCCGGGTGCTCAATGACAACCTGCCGGATGAATTGAAAAAAAACAACTCTAGCAGGAAATCAGTAAAAAATCTTACAAAAGTATAATAGAAAATATGTTGTCTCTGGCAACCCACCTGTCAGAAGGGGGGATGAAATTCAATCTAATCCCGACAGAGTTTGGAGGCCGCCTTCCGGGCCGCCTAGCCACTAAATACCGGAAGTAAAATCTAGCACAGAGGTGTTATTCAATCAAATGCTACCACAAACACTAATTTATTATCTGGGAAGCATCACTTTGCTTATTGCCCTGATCGTTGCCCTGATCTGTATTATTGTTTTGCGAGATCGACGCGAACTGAAAACAAAAGAGTTGGCCACAGGACTGTCACAATTGGAAGAAGCGGCCAGGGGCTTGGAAAAGATCAGGGGCGAACTGGCGCCTGCGCTCGCTGCCCTCAAGAAGAATGAAAATGCTCTGGTTCAGGTAGGGGGGCAGCTAAAACAGATTGCCGCCGCCGTAGCCAACCTGGAGCATCGTCCGCAGCCGGTGGGAACATTAAAAGAGAAGCAGGATGAACACCGGGAACGGGATCGGGGTCCGCGGCAGCCTGGAAGAGGCAAGAGCTGGGGCGGCAACCATAGCGACGATAGGCGCAAGGAATATGTTGTCCCCGCCGGCAACTCAGGGGAAGTGGTCGCTATCAATGATGGCGAGAAGTATGCCAAGGTATCGGAGTTGGCAGCTCATGGCATGTCAGCCCAGGAGATCGCCAAAAAATTGAATGTGGGACAGGATGAAGTGACACTGGTACTGGGGCTAAAAGGGAAAAAACACTGATCAGCGCGCTAGGCCAGGTGCCGGGTACCCCGCCCAAAGAGTACCTGGGTGGCACGATTAAGTCAACTAAACTGCAGGTGGGGTTTTAACCCCACCTGTCCTGAAGTAAGTTTCCTTTATTGTCAGCCATTATTTTGTTATGTTATACTAGGCGTTAGCTAATACACACGCTGCCGATACCGGCGGGGGTCCTCCATATGAGGCCTGCCGGGAAATGAAAGCAGCGGAGGAAAAAACCAAAGGAGGATTTATCATGCCGGTAATATCAATGAAGCAGTTGTTGGAAGCGGGAGTGCATTTCGGGCATCAGACGAGGCGCTGGAATCCGAAGATGGCTCCCTACATTTTTACTGAACGGAATGGAATTTACATCATCGATCTGCAAAAAACGGTCAAGAGGATCGATGAGGCCTACAATTTTATCAAAGAGGTAGTCAAGAACAACGGCACCGTTCTATTTGTCGGCACCAAGAAACAGGCTCAGGAATCGATCCAGGACGAGGCCGGGCGGTGCGGCATGTTTTTTGTGAACGAACGCTGGCTTGGCGGCATGCTCACCAATTTCAGCACCATTAGAAAACGGGTCGATCGCCTCCGGGAACTGGATAAAATGGAAGAGCAGGGCCACTTTGAACTGCTTCCTAAAAAAGAGGTCAGCAAGCTCAAGGCCGAACAAGAAAAATTGATGAGATTTCTGAGGGGCATCAAGGAGATGCGAAATCTGCCCGGGGTGCTATTCATCGTCGATTCCAGGAAAGAGCACATCGCTGTTTGTGAAGCCAGAAAATTGGGCATACCTACAGTAGGAATCGTTGATACTAACTGTGACCCGGACGAGATTGATTACGTAATTCCTGGCAACGACGATGCGATCAGGGCTGTGCGCCTGCTGACATCCAAGATGGCGGATGCGGTTTTAGAGGCCAAGCAGGGAGAGCAGCTCCAGGCATAAAGGAAACTTAAGAGTCCTAGTGGCGGTTGGCCATCGGATGAAAACTACTGACTGTGAAGAGATAGATGGAGGGAATGAATTGATCAAGGCAGAGCATGTAAAAGAACTGAGAGAGCGGACCGGATCCGGGATGATGGAGTGTAAAAAGGCGCTGACAGAAACCAGCGGAGATATAGAGAAGGCGATCGTGTACCTGCGCGAGAGAGGCCTGGCGGCAGCGGCGAAGAAGGCCGGCAGAACCGCGAAAGATGGGAAAATTGAGGCCTATATCCATCCTGGGTCAAAGCTGGGTGTACTGATCGAGATCAACTGTGAGACAGATTTCGTGGCAAAAACCGATGAATATCAGGATTTATGCCATGAAATTGCCATGCAGATTGCTGCTGCGGACCCCGGTTATGTAGACCGCAACCAGGTTCCGGAGCAGGTGTTGGAGCAAGAAAAGGAGATCGCCAGGACACAAGCCCTCAGTGAGGGTAAGCCAGAAAAAGTAATCGCAAAAATAGTAGAAGGAAGATTGGAAAAGTTTTATCAAACTGTTTGTCTGCTGGAACAGCCTTATATCAGGGATCCCAACCGGACCGTGAGAGATCTGCTTAACGAGGCGATCTCCAGATTGGGGGAAAATATCGTCATTAGCCGCTTTGTCAGGTTTCGCCTGGGTGAAGAGGCATAGCTGACCGGAGAGGATATTCGATCCAGGTGTAGAAGATCAAAACTGGAGGGTCTTGCTTGCAAACACCCAAGTACCACAGAATTATCTTAAAACTAAGCGGCGAAGCGCTTGCCGGAGGACGAGGTTATGGAATTGACCCGGATGTGGTAAATTCCATAGCCGGCGAAGTTAGGGATATTAAGGGTCTGGGTGTGGAAGTGGCGATTGTAGTCGGTGGTGGCAACATCTGGAGAGGTGTGGCTGGAAGCACCAAGGGCATGGACCGGGCGACTGCCGATTATATGGGGATGCTGGCTACTGTGATCAACGCCCTGGCTTTGCAGGATGCCCTGGAAAAGATCAGCGTGGACACCCGGGTGCAAACCGCCATCGAGATGAAAGAGGTTGCAGAGTCGTACATCCGGCGTCGGGCTATCCGGCACCTGGAAAAGGGGCGGGTAGTCATATTCGCGGGCGGAACGGGCAATCCCTATTTTTCCACTGATACCGCGGCGGCGCTCAGGGCTGCAGAAATTGAAGCGGAAGTCATCCTCATGGCCAAAAATGTGGATGGCGTTTACGACTCTGACCCGAGAACCAATCCAGATGCCAAGAGGTTTCTGGAATTGGGGTATTTGGACGTCCTCAATAATAGGCTGGCGGTAATGGATTTAACAGCGACATCATTATGCATGGAAAACAAGATCCCGATCATCGTATTCAGCCTCAGTATCAGGGGTAATATTATGAAAACGGTGATGGGCGATAAAACCGGGACTTATGTGGGGAGGGAACTCAATGGCTAAGGAAACCCTGCAGCAGCTCGAAGATAAAATGAAGAAGACAGTAGACCTGATGGCCAAGGATCTGACGACCTTGCGGGCCGGTAGAGCAACACCGGCTTTACTTGACAAGATCTTCATCGATTACTATGGCACACCGACACCGCTTCACCAGGTGGCCACCATCTCGGTACCCGAGCCCCGCCTGTTGGTGATCCAGCCCTGGGAGCGCAATTTGGTGCCGCAGATCGAAAAAGCTATTCAAAAATCTGATCTGGGCGTTACCCCGAACAGCGACGGTTATCTGATCAGGATCAGTATTCCCTCTCTGACTCAGGATAAGCGGAAGGATTTGGTCAAAGTGATCCAGAAAAAGGCCGAAGAAGTCCGGGTGGTGGTCCGCAATTTGAGAAGAGACGGTAACGATCAGATCAAGGCAATAGAGAAGAAGGGCGATCTCTCCGAGGATGAGGCCAAGCGCACCTTGGAAGAGATACAGAAAAAAACGGACAAATATATCAAGCAGGTAGACCAGATTGCTGAGGCCAAGCAAAAAGAGATCATGGAATTATAAAGGATACTTACTTCAGGTGGGGTTCTACCCCAACTGAAGTTTAGTTGACTTATCCAGGGGCTTAGCGCCACTTATCTCCTACCTAAGCGGTAGGAGTCGTAGTGGCGGTTAGACATCGGATAGATTTGACCGGAGGCTGTTCTAATGACAGTACCTGTGCCGGACGTTGAAGGTTATGTGGTGCTAGAGGCATGCCGTATTTTGCAGCAAGCGGGTTATCAGGTGGCGGTGATCACTACCGGATGCTCCAGGCCCTACCGTGCCAGAGTGCTGCGACAACGGCAGTTGAATGAAAGCTTGATCGAGTTGACGCAGGGATTTGAGTTTTACGAAGATCCCAGTATCAACGAAAAGGAGGTGACAGATCGTGCCTTACAAGATTACTGACAAGTGCGAGGCATGCGGTTCCTGCATGGATGAATGCCCGAACGGAGCCATTGAAGAGGTCGATGGCGTCTATAAGATCAACGCCGAGAAATGTGAAGACTGTGGCTCCTGCATGGATGTTTGCCCGAACGAAGCCGTCTCCGAAGAGTAAGCGAAGACAAAGCAGTTGTTTCCCCCTCCAGGAGGGGGTTTTTCTTAAGTGTCGGGAGAGCGGGGTGAGGCCTTGATTAAAGAAGTAATCAGCAAGGCTTTTCAGGGCAACAGGAGGCCGAGCGTCCTTCAACTGCGGAAAAAACTAATCAAAGAACAACTGCCGGGTCATGTAGCGATCATTATGGACGGCAACGGTCGCTGGGCCCAGGCCAAAGGCCTTCCCAGGGTGTTCGGACATCGGGCGGGGATGGAGTCGCTCCGGGAGATCGTCAAACTGAGCAGCGAGTTGGGGATCAAGGTACTGACAGTATATGCCTTCTCCACTGAAAACTGGAAAAGACCACAGGAAGAGATCAATGTACTGATGAATCTGTTATGCGAGTATATCCAGAAAGAGCTGGACGAACTCCATCGCCAACATGTCTGCATCAGAACGATCGGTCATATTGAGGAGCTACCTTCCAAAGCTCGCTCCGAGTTGCTGCGTTCTCAGAAATTAACCGCCAATAACGATGGACTAATTTTTAATATTGCCTTGAACTATGGCGGTCGTCTGGAAATAGTGGACGCTGCGCGTAGTCTTGCTATCGAGGCTAAGTCAGGCGCCATCGATCCGGCAGCGATTGATGAGGCGTTATTCGGGCAACACCTCTACACCGCCGATCTGCCGGACCCCGACCTGTTGATCCGGCCAGCGGGCGAGTTGCGGGTGAGCAATTTTCTATTATGGCAGATAGCCTATACCGAGTTCTGGAGTACACCGGCTTACTGGCCAGACTTCCAGGACCACACCTATTTTCTAAGCGCACTAGTAGCCTTCCAAAAAAGAGAACGCCGGTTTGGAGGTCTTTAGAAAGGGGCAACGCTGGTTTTGCTGGTAAAACGTATCGTTAGCGCATTAATCGGTATTCCACTGTTAATCTATCTAATCTACGAGGGAAAGCTGATCTTTCTCGCCGGTGTTGTTTTTTTTACGCTGATAGGGATCTGTGAGTTTCGAAACCTGTTATTGCGTATAAATCTGCGCGTCCCTGCCATTATCATGTACGGGAATGGGGCTTTATTTCCGATTATAATCTACCTTTATCCCCGAATAACGCAACCGATAGCACTTTATGCCGGTATTACCTGCTTTTTAATGCTTCACCTGATCGTCATGATCAGCTGCTTTCCCAGATATTCAGCGGCCGAGATCGCCGTCTCCTACCTGGGAAGTTCCTATATCGGAATACTGACCAGCTATCTGATCCTGATGCGGTATATCAGCCCGAATGGTTTTTATTATCTTCTGTATGTGCTTATAATGACCTGGTCCTATGACACCGGAGCCTACTTTACCGGCATTCTCTGGGGCCGCCACCTTTTATGCCCCTCGCTGAGCCCTAAGAAAACTGTAGAAGGAGTGGTGGGGGGTTTGTTCTTCACTATCTGTGCTGCTCTGCTATTTCAGAGGTTACACCCCCTGTTCGCTTATTTCGACAACCTGGCGCTGGCTTTGCTGATCGGCATTTTCGTGCAGGTGGGCGACCTGGTGGAATCAACTTTTAAGAGAATGGCCGCAGTCAAGGATTCGGGTACCCTGATTCCAGGACACGGCGGGCTCCTGGATCGTTTTGACGGCCTTCTTTTCAGCGTACCGGTAGCATATTTTTATCTGAAACTGCTTTTATTCCGCTAAAGGAGGGAAGTACTTGTCCCCCCTACTAGAACGCAGTGCGCTAATGTTGATCAGGCTGGCGGCGATGATCCTGGCCGGCCTTGGTCTGTACTGGTTTTTCCGGTATTTCTGGCCGCTGGTGGCGGTGCTGATCGATACCGGTGTAAAAGTAGTGCTGCCCCTTTTTGTATCCTATCTGGTTGCCCTGATCCTGAACCCGGGGATCAATCTTATAGATCGAAGGCTGCATATTAACCGCACCTGGGGCACTATTGTGGCCCTGGTCCTGTTTCTGGCCGTGATTGGCGGACTGATCCTGCTGCTGGTATCCAACCTGATCCGGGAACTGCTGCAGCTATACCAGCAATTATCGACCATCTCCCAGGGTCTGGGGGTCATAGACATCAACATACTCATGGATAAACTGCGGCAATTGCTGACGCGGCTCCAACTGCCGCCTGATACCATTCAAAACGCCCTGCAGAATTACCAGCAGGTATTTCTGTTCCTGAAAGGTATCGTCAACTTCTTGCTGCTGCAGATGTTCTCCCTGATCATGTCACTGCCGCATTATCTCTTTGTACTGATTGTGACTATCATCGCCAGCTTCTTCTTTGCCCGGGACTACCAGTTGATCAGGGTCAACCTGTTTCGGGCGCTTCCCGTCAGACTGCAGGCGCCGGTGCGGAAAGTGGCTTCGGGTCTGAACAGGGCCTTGCAGGGATACTTGAAAGCCGAACTGTATCTCGTGCTGCTGACGGGCGTGGAGAGCCTGATCGGCCTATCGATATTGGGTCTGGGCTATGCTTACATCCTGGCTATCGTCGCTACTTTATGCGATTTTATCCCCATCTTCGGGATTGCGGCATTCTACGTGCCCTGGGCGGTCTGGTTGTTGTTTGTCGGCAATCTGCGCCTGGGCATCGGTCTACTGGTGCTATATGGTATAATTGTCCTCGTAAAGCAGTTGATCGAGCCGAAGGTTATTGCTCACAACATCGGGCTGCATCCCTTGACAACGTTGATCGCCATCTACATGGGGCTGATGCTGTTGGGATTCTGGGGGTTGGTATTGGGTCCTGCTGTGGTTATTGCCTACAAGGCTTTTTTCGAGGACGGGAAAGCAGGGACTTGATTGGATAGAAAAAATATTGTCGTACTGGGATCTACAGGGTCCATCGGCCGGCAGGCCCTGGAGGTGATCGGCTGGTGGCCGGAACGGTTCCGGCTGGTCGGCCTGGCTACAAATCGCAGTATAGACCTGCTGGAAGAGCAGGTCTTGAAGTTTGGCGTACCCTTTGCGGCGGTAACAGATCCTGCGGCTGCCAGAGAATTTGAGCAGCGCTGCCGTGGTCGTCAGGTCAACTGCCTGCAGGGCAATAACGGCCTGAGAGAATTGGCCGGGTTGCCGGAAGCAGAGATCGTCCTGGTGGCTGTCAGCGGCACCGCCGGTCTGGTTCCCACCCTTGAGGCGATCGCCGGTGGCAAGACCATCGCCCTGGCCAACAAGGAGACGCTGGTAGCCGGGGGTTCCCTGGTCATGAGCGCAGCACAGCGCCGGGGCGTTCAGGTGATCCCCGTGGACAGCGAACACTCGGCCATCCATCAGTGCCTGCAGCAAAAGGATGGCGTCGCCCGGCTGATCATCACCGGTTCCGGAGGTCCCTTCCGCGGCTGGAGGAGTGAGCAGTTGCAGGGGGTGACCCCGGACCTGGCGCTAAGGCATCCGACTTGGCAGATGGGCGCCAAGATTACCATCGACTCGGCCACCCTGATGAACAAGGGCCTGGAGGTTATCGAGGCCAGGTGGCTGTTCGGGATGGACTATCCTGACATCGAAGTGCTGATCCACCCGCAGAGTATCGTGCATGGCCTGGTGGCTTATCGGGATGGAGTGGTGCTGGCTCAACTGGGGTGGCCTGATATGCGGGTCCCGATCCAGTATGCCCTCTGTTACCCGGAACACATATCCAACTGCCTGGAACCTCTTGATCTGTCCCGGGCAGCCCAGTTGACCTTCGAGGCGCCAGACCGGAAGACATTTCGCTGCCTGTCGCTGGCTATGGAGGCGGGAACCACGGGAGGCACCATGCCGGCGGTTTTAAACGCTGCCAACGAGGTGGCGGTCATGGCTTTCCTGCGGGGAGAGACCTCTTTTTTATCAATACCAGAGGTTATTGAAAAAACTATGAGCCGTCATGATCTGATTAACTCGCCTGGACTGGAAGATATTTTGGAAGCGGACAGTTGGGCACGGCAGATTGCAGAACAAATGCTGACCTGAGGTGGTGATGAACCATGTTTATCATAATTGCTTTAGTAGTACTGAGTTTCCTGATCTTTGTTCACGAACTCGGTCACTTTGTGGTGGCCAAGCTGTCCAGGATGACAGTTGACGAATTCAGTCTGGGGTTTGGGCCAGCCATTATCAGCAAGCAATGGGGGGAGACCAGGTATTCCCTCAGGTTGTTACCCCTGGGCGGGTACAACAAGATCGCCGGTATGGAGCCTAACGACGACCGCCCCGACGGCTTTGATAAAAAGCCTCTGACAGTAAGAATAGGAGTAATCCTGGCTGGTTCGCTGTCCAATTTTCTGATCGCGGCGCTGTTATTCATCTTCACCCTGAGTTTTATCGGTCAAGCCGTGCTCTCGAACACCAATGTGATCGGGGAAGTGATCCGGAACAGTCCGGCTGAGCAGATCGGGCTCCAGTCCGGTGACCAGATCGTCCAGATTGACAGCGTCAGGACCGTGGTCTGGGATGATGTGGCCTCGGCGATTCACGCCAAGGGCCAGCAGCAGATAACGGTTACGGTGAAACGTAACAACCAACTCCATGACTTTAAGGTCGTCCCGAGGTATGACCAGGACCTGAAGATCGGCCAGATCGGCATCTCACCGACCATTGTCTGGGAGCGCCAGGGCTTTCTCTCTGCCGTCAACATCGGGCTGAAGAGCGCCATAGGGTTTGCGCGCCTGATTATTGTATCTCTCTATCAACTGATCACCGGCCAGGTGGCCATGCAGAATATCTCTGGCCCCGTGGGGGTAGTGCAGCAGATCGGGGATTCGGCGCGCAGCGGCCTGGGCACCTTGTTGATGTATACCGGGATTTTGGGGATAAACCTGGCTATCGTCAATCTCCTGCCTTTTCCGGCGCTGGACGGTAGCCGCATCCTCTTTCTGCTCCTGGAAGGATTGCGGGGCAAGCCGATCAACCCGGAAAAAGAAGGAATGATCCACCTGGTGGGATTTGCGATACTAATGGGCCTGGTGTTGCTGATCACCTACAATGATATCATGCGGTTGTTTACGGGAGGCTAGAAACATGAGGCGAAACACCAGGCGCATCATGCTGGGTAGTCTGGCTATCGGGGGCGGCGCCCCCATTTCCGTCCAGACGATGACCAAGACCGATACCCGGGATGCAGAAGCTACCATATCCCAGATCAGAGAACTGGAGCAACTTGGCTGCGACGCCGTCAGGGTGGCTGTGCCCGATGAGTTGGCAGCGCGGGAACTGGCCAGGATCAGATCGGGCATTAAGATTCCCCTGGTGGCGGATATTCATTTTGATTACCGGCTGGCGTTGCAGGCGATCGAGGGCGGAGTTGACGGGTTGCGGATCAATCCCGGCAACATCGGATCGCAGGACCGCGTGCGAGCGGTCGCCCAGGCAGCGGCGGAACACCGGATTCCGATCAGGATCGGGGTCAATGCCGGCTCGCTGGATCCGGAATTCCTTGAGAAATACGGCAGGACCGCCGTAGGACTGGTGGAAAGCGCCCTGTCTCACGTGATATTGTTGGAGCGGGAACAGTTTTTCGATATCAAGATCTCTGTAAAAGCCTCAGACGTATCTCTGACCATCGAGGCCTACCGTCTGCTCTCCGAGAGAGTGGATTACCCCCTGCACCTGGGTGTCACCGAGGCGGGGGGCCCATGGGCCGGCACCATCAAGTCGGCCGTGGGGATTGGCACATTGCTGGCCGAAGGGATCGGAGACACCATCCGGGTATCGCTAACGGGCACGCCGCACGAAGAGGTGAGGGCCGGCAGGCAGATTCTCAGGAGCCTGGGCTTGCGCCAGGGCGGTATCGAACTGATTTCCTGCCCAACCTGCGGACGTTGTCAGATCAACCTGGTAGAGATCGCCAGGGCGGTGGAGGAGCGGTTGCCGGAGACCGATCAGAGCCTCAAGGTGGCGGTCATGGGCTGTATGGTGAACGGGCCGGGCGAGGCCCGGGAGGCGGACGTCGGTATTGCCGGCGGCCGCGGTAAAGGGATGTTGTTCAAGCAGGGCCAATTGCTGCGCAGGGTTCCGGAAGAGGATCTGGTCGAGACCCTGGTCATGGAGGTCAGGCAAACGCTGGAGGAAAGGAAGAACAATCATGCGAGCGACTGAGGCATTCATTCCCACATTGAGAGAGATACCGGCAGAGGCTGATACCATCAGCCACCAGTTGCTGCTCAGGGCCGGCATGCTGCGCAAGGTAGCGGCGGGGATCTATTCCATCCTGCCCTTGGGGCACCGGGTGCTGCTAAAAATTGAGGGGATTATCCGGGAAGAGATGAACCGGGCCGGGGGTATCGAATTGCTGATGCCGATCATTCAGCCGGCAGAGATCTGGCAGCAGAGCGGCAGATGGGATGTTTACGGCCCGGAGATGTTTCGCTTGCAGGACCGGCACGAGCGCAGCTTCTGCCTGGGGCCGACACATGAAGAGCTGATTACGGACCTGGTAAGCCAGGAGATCAAATCTTACCGGCAGCTTCCCCTGATGCTCTACCAGATCCAGAACAAATACCGGGATGAGCGGAGGCCACGTTTTGGACTGCTGCGCGGCCGGGAATTCATCATGAAGGACCTGTATTCCTTCGACATCGACGAGCAGGGGCTCGATGCCAGCTATGCCAAGATGTATGCGGCCTACAGCCGCATTTTCGAGCGCTGCGGTCTTTCTTTCAGGGTGGTGGAGGCAGATCCCGGCGCTATCGGAGGGGGGGACACCCATGAGTTCATGGTGATGGCAGACACCGGTGAAGCGGAGATCGTCTTCTGCGCCGCCTGCGATTATGCCGCCGACATTGAAAAGGCCGCCTGTCCCGTGAAGGGCCAACCAACCGCTCTCGAGGCGCAGCCCCTGGAGCGGTTGCGCACGCCGGGCACGCGCACCGTTGATGAGGTTGCCAAATACCTCAACGTTCCAGCGTCGCAGGTACTGAAGATCCTATTGTACCTGGCGGATGGAGAACCCGTAGCTGTTCTGATCAGGGGCGACCGCAGCGCCAACGAGGTCAAGGTGCAAAACTATCTCCAGGCAATACGACTGGAAATAGCTGATGCTGGGGATGTGGCTGCCAAGTTTGGTTTGCCGCCCGGCTTCGCCGGACCCGTCGGACTGCAGGGCCGGGTCAGGGTACTGGCGGACAACGAGGTCAGGCGCCTGGTCAACGGGGTGGCGGGAGCAAACGAGCCAGACCACCATTACCGTAACGTGAATTATGGCAGGGACTACCAGGTCGATGCTTTCGGAGACTTCCGTATCGCCCAGCAAGGAGATGCCTGCCCCAGGTGTGGTCAACCGGTCCAGTTGAAGCGGGGTATTGAGGTGGGGCAGTTGTTCAAGCTGGGAACGAAATATAGCAAAGTTCTGGGCGCCACTATCCTAGACGAGGGCGGTAAAGAGGTCCCTGTGGTGATGGGCTGCTACGGTATCGGGGTTACCCGGACGCTGGCTGCTGCTGTCGAGCAGTGGCATGACAAAGACGGGATTGTCTGGCCTTATAGCATTGCTCCGTATGAAGTTGTAATCATTCCGGTCAGCCAGCGTGATGCCCTGCAGACAAACCTGGCGGAGGCCTTGTACCAGCAGTTGCTCGCCTCAGGCATCGACGCCATCTACGATGACCGGACCGAAAGGACTGGAGTGAAATTTAAGGACGCGGATCTGATCGGGTATCCGGTGCGGATCGTGATCAACGAGGGCTCAGTAATAGATCGACTGGTGGAAGTTAAATGGCGGGATTCGGGGATTGTTGAAAGAATTCCCCATGAAGATCTCTGCGCCTATCTTTGCAGCAAACTTGTTTCAAACAATTGCAGCGTAAGTGTTGCGGAACGCACGGCGTTTTGATATAATTTTTTATAAGCATGTTTAGTTGATTTACATCTGTCAACGAGTAAGGTAAATTCTTCGGGGAGGTTGCTGATGGAGTGGGTTCATGCCCACTCTTAAATATTATTTGATCTATGTTATGTATGTTTAAATAGGCATTGAACGGACCAGGTCGCGAACCTTTGAAAGGATCGGGAGGACGCCAAAAATGAACGCTGATTTTCTTAATGCCCTTAAAGAGATCGAAAAAGAAAAAGGCATTAGCACGGAGATCCTGTTGCAGGCTACCGAACATGCCCTGCTTACCGCATTCCGGAAAAATTTCGGTTCTACTCAAAATTGCCGGATCGAGATCAAAAGGGAGACCGGTGAAATTAAAGTTTATGCTCTCAAAGTGGTGGTAGATACTGTGTCCGACGAGCGCCTGGAGATTGCTGCCAGCGATGTTGGCGAGAACGATACCGAAGTGGCCCTCGGGGACACCGTAGAGGTGGAGGTAACACCGAAGAATTTCGGGCGAATTGCCGCCCAGGCTGCCAAACAGGTGGTCATGCAGCAGATCAGGGAAGCGGAGCGCGGCCTGATCTATGAAGAATTCCTGAGCCGGGAGGGAGATATCGTAACAGGGGTGATCCGGCATCAGGAGGCCAAGAATATTTTTATCGACTTGGGCCGGGCGGAGGCTTTGCTTGCTCCAACAGAACAGATACCGACCGAGAAACACAATCGGGGGGACCGGATCAAGACTTACGTCATTGAAGTTAAAAAAACCACCAAGGGTCCGCAGATCCTGGTTTCCAGGACCCATCCCGGATTAGTCAAGCGCCTTTTCGAATTGGAGGTCCCGGAGATCTACGAGGGGATAGTAGAACTCAAGGCTGTTGCCAGAGAACCGGGTAGCCGTTCCAAGATCGCGGTCTACTCCAGGGATGAGAACGTGGATTCCATAGGCGCCTGCGTCGGCCCGAAGGGAATGAGGGTGCAGGCGATCGTCAATGAACTGAAGGGCGAAAAGATCGATATTATCAAATGGGACAGCAGCCCGGTGGAATTCGTTGCCAACGCCCTAAGCCCGGCCAAGCCGATTGCTGTCGGGATCAATGAGGAAGAAAAAATCGCCCGTGTAACCGTTCCGGATCATCAGCTTTCCCTGGCAATCGGCAAGGAGGGACAAAACGCCCGCCTGGCGGCCCGGTTAACTGGCTGGAAAATTGATATCAAGAGTCTGTCCCAGATGCGGGATAAGGAAGAGAGCGCCAATGACCTCGACCGAGAGGTGAGCAGTAGCGATGGGTAGAATCAGGAAAGTCCCCCAACGGATCTGCGTGGGTTGTCAGCAGACCAAAAGCAAAAAAGAGTTGATTAGAATAGTCAGGACACCGGACCTGCAGGTAAAAATAGATGCCACCAGCAAGCTCTCGGGAAGAGGCGCTTACCTGTGCCGGGATCCCGGGTGCCTAGTGCTGGCCTTAACCGGAAAGAAGCTGCAGCGGGCATTGCACGTAGACCTGCCTCCGGAGATTGTGGAAAGCTTGAAGGCCCAATTGGCCGTAGAATCTCCGGCCTGATCAGGGGTGGGTAGCCTGGGCATCAGACTAATGCTAAAGAAGGGCAATATTACATGTATGTGGTGACTTGGAGGTGATTTAATGGGAAAAATTAGGATCTTTGAGTTGGCTAAGGAACTAGGAATGAACAGCAAAGTATTACTTGAACAAGTACAGCACATGGGTTTGTCTGTAAAGAGCTATATGAGCACTCTGGAGGATGAAGAGATCGGGCGGATCAAAGAGGCATTAACGAGACCAGAGAAGCAGCTTCAGCCTGCGCCAGAAAAACCGGCAGGGCAGGCTGTCAAGACTGTTAAACCGAGCCAGAATACCGGGCCTGCGAAAGCGGCTCCGAATCCTGGAACTACCAGGCCGGTTCAGGCGCCGAGTTCGGCTAAAACCGCTCAAACATCGAGTCCGGTAAGATCTGCTCAGCCTTCAGGCCCAAAGCAGACCCAGACATCAGCCCCGGCCAGACCGACTCAACCGTCCGGTACGGCCAGACCGACTCAATCATCAGCCCCGGCCAGACCGACTCAACCGTCCGGTTCCAACAGACCGTACCAATCATCGGCCCCGGCCAGACCGGGTCAAACGTCCGGTTCGACCAGACCGGGTCAACCGTCAACCCCGGCCAGACCGGGTCAAACGTCCGGTTCGACCAGACCGGGTCAACCGTCAACCCCGGCCAGACCGGGTCAAACGTCCGGTTCGACTAGGCCCGGACAGGCTACGAGGCCTACAAGGCCGACCCAAGCGGCAGGCCCCAGACCAACCCGGACTGATAACCAGGTAAAGCCCAAAGCAGCTGCGCCGGCCCCAGATACGACGGTTGTGGTTGATCGTGAGGACTACCGCAAAAAAGCCCTGGAAAGAAGAGAGGAACAGCGGCGTAGCCAGGAGCAGAGCCAGCGGAAGTTGCTTTCCAAAGTAGTGTCTCTAACGACGACCCGCAGTCATGGCAAGAGGCGGCACAAGCCGGTTGCTGCTACTCATCATCAGCACCAACCGGCAACCGAAAATGCTCTTCCCAGGACCGTCATCAGCATTGAAGAACAGGTATCGGTGCAGGATCTGGCCGTCAGATTGCAGGTAGACCCTGGTTTAGTGATCAAAAAACTGATCGAACTGGGAGTCATGGTGACGCTAAATCAGGTCATCGATGCGGAAACGGCTACCTTGGTTGCTCAGGAATTTGGCGCCAATGTGGAGATCGAAAAGAACGAGGTAGTATTAGAGGTTGGCCTGGAGGATGAGGGCGACGATGCATCAGCGCTGGAGTTGAAGCCCCCGGTGATCACCGTGATGGGCCATGTCGACCACGGCAAGACATCATTGCTCGACGCCATCCGGCAGACCAATGTTACCGCCACCGAGGCGGGCGGGATCACCCAGCACATCGGGGCTTACCAGGTTGAACTAAAGGGAAAGAAGATCACCTTTTTAGATACACCGGGGCATGAAGCCTTCACTTCCATGCGTGCCCGGGGGGCGCAGGTGACCGATATCGCCGTTCTAGTAGTGGCGGCAGATGACGGGGTCATGCCCCAGACAATAGAAGCGATCAACCATGCCAAGGCGGCTGGTGTGCCGATCGTAGTGGCTGTCAATAAGATCGACAAGCCCAACGCCAACCCGGATCGGGTTAAGCAGCAGTTGACAGAGTACGGCCTAGTCACCGAGGAATGGGGCGGCGAAACTATCTGTGTGCCGGTTTCAGCCGCCACCAAGGAGGGGATCGAGCGCCTCCTGGAGATGCTGCTGCTGGTGGCCGAGATGGAGGAGTTCAAAGCCAATCCCAACCGTCCCGCCCGGGGCACGGTGATCGATGCCAGGCTGGACAAAGGAAGAGGTCCAGTAGCCACGGTGCTGGTCGAGAAGGGCACCCTGCGGGTCGGGGATTATATCCTGCTTGGTACGGCCTATGGCCGGGTCAGGGCGATGATGGACTTCAAGGGGCGACGGGTGAAAAAGGCGCCTCCGTCAACACCGGTAGAAATCCTGGGGCTGTCTGAAGTGCCCAACGCCGGCGACCCTTTTTACGTGCTGACTGATGAAAAACTCGCTCGCCAGATCGTCGATGAACGGGTTAAGGTAAAACGCCAACTGGACAATGTGAACCCGGAAAAGGTGACCCTGGAGGACCTCTTCAAGCAGATCCGGCAGGGCAAGCTCAAGGAGTTGAACCTGGTTGTCAAGGCTGATGTTCAGGGCTCTGTAGAGGCCTTGCTGCAGTCCCTTTCGAAACTGGGCACCTCAGAAGTACGTCTGAATGTTATTCATTCAGGTGTGGGAGCAATAACAGAAACCGACGTCATGCTGGCCAGCGCTTCCAACGGGCTGATTATCGGCTTCAATGTGCGTCCGGAAGTCAACGCCAAGAGGGCATCGGAAATGCAGCAGGTGGAAATTCGTCTATACCGGGTGATCTATGAGATCCTGGATGATGTCAAGGCAGCTCTGGAAGGTTTGCTGGAGCCGGAGTTGCGGGAAGTTGTAGTCGGAAGGGCGGAAGTCAGGGATATCTTCAGCATTCCGAAAATCGGGGTTATCGCCGGATGCTACATCACGGATGGTAAAATGGTCAGGAACGGCAAGGTGCGCGTGATCAGGGACGGTGTCGTGAGCTATGAGGGGAATATCGCCTCTCTCAGGCGCTTCAAGGAAGACGTGCGCGAGGTCCAACAGGGTTACGAATGCGGAATCGGTCTCGATAAGTTTCAGGACATGAAACAGGGTGATATCCTGGAAGGATACACTATCGAAGAGATCAAGCGAATGCTCTAAATCTACGAAGGGTGAATGATCATGAGTTTTCGTCATCGCAGGCTTGCAGAGGAGATCAAACGCGAAGTCACTGCCATGCTTCAGGTAGAGCTGAACGATCCCCGGATCTGCAAACTAACCAGCATCACCGATGTCGAGGTATCCCGGGATCTGCGTTATGCCAAACTGTTCGTGAGCGTTTACGGAACCGAACAGGAACAGTCGCAGACGCTGGTAGGGTTACAGAGCGCCAGCGGTTTTATACGCACGGAGCTGGGGAAGAGAATCCGGCTGAGGTTTCTTCCGGAGTTGAGCTTTTCCCTGGACCCTTCAATCAAAAGAGGGATTGAATTGACTCACCTTATCAGTGAGGTCATGGACGACAAAAAGATTGGGGATTGATTTAGATCGGTATTCAGGGAGCGGAAGTTATTAAAACAGCCGGCAGCCTTCTCCTTGCCAGCCATATGCATCCCGACGGTGATGCCATCGGCTCTATGATCGGCTTAGGCCTGGCGTTGCGGGATATGGGTAAGAATGTTGCAGTCATCGCATCACAGCCTCTGCTGCCCTCGTATCACTTTTTGCCCGGGTCTGAGATGGTATCGACCCCGGAAGGGGTGCATGGGAAACGTTTCGATTGTGGCATCGTACTGGACTGCACCAGCCTTGATCGGTTGCCTGAAGAGGTTGGCAAGCTTTTCGACCAATGTGAGACCCTGATCAATATTGACCATCATGTAAGCAATGCTTTCTTCGGCGCTGTCAACATAGTAGACTCGTCAGCCTCGGCAACCGCGGAAATTCTCTATCAGGTGCTGTCAGCCCTGGAGATCGGGATATCTCCGGATGTGGCCACCAATCTGTATACCGCTCTGGTAACCGATACGGGTTCCTTTAGATACCAGAATACCACTCACCGGTGCCATCTGGTTGCCTCATTGCTTCTTGAGCACGGAGCAGATCACAATAAGGTGCAACAGCGCTTGAACGAGCAGAGAACGCTGGCTAGCATCCGCCTGCTGCAAAAAGGGTTGTCCACCCTGGTCCTTGATCGGGAAGGGCAGATCGCCTGGATGACGATCTCCAGGCTTTTTTGCCTAGAGACGGGATGCCAGATGGAAGAAAGCGAAGATTATATCAATTACCCGAAATCGATCGCTGGGGTGGAGATCGCCATACTCTTCAAGGAGATCGATGATCACGAGGTCCGGGTCGGATTTCGATCGAAGAACTTTGCAGACGTCGATGCTCTGGCCGGGCGGTTTGGCGGCGGGGGTCATATACGAGCCGCCGGTTGTACAGTAAAGGGTACTCTCCAAGAGGTGGAGGCACTGGTCATCGACGCTGCCAGGGGTTATCTACAGAAAAAGCGAGAAGTTTCATGAATGGTCTGATCAATATGATCAAGCCGCCGGGACCGACATCCCATGATGTGGTGCAGCGTTTGCGCAGACTATTCAACTTTAAAAAGATCGGCCATACGGGCACTCTTGATCCGGGAGCGGCAGGAGTGCTCCCGATTTGTGTCGGTCAAGGCACTAGGGTGGCGGAATTCCTGATCGACAAGAGTAAAACCTATCGGGCTGAGATTATCTTTGGCATCGAGACGGATACCCATGATGCCGGAGGCAAGATAGTCAACAGGCTACCATCTGTTTCCTTATCGTACAACCGGTTGATCTCAGTGCTCGAGAGCTTTCAGGGCGAGATCAGGCAGGTCCCTCCCATGGTGTCTGCGCTACACGTGCAGGGCCAACGGCTTTATCGGTTAGCTCAACAGGGAAAGAGCGTGGAGCGAAAACCGCGCCGGGTTATTATCTACTCCATAAAATCGCTGTGCTACTCCGATTCGGGTCATTACCCAAGCCTATTGCTGGACATCACCTGTTCCAAAGGGACCTATATCAGAAGCCTGTGCGCCGATCTCGGAAGTAAACTCGGCTGTGGGGCCTTTCTCTCCTTTCTGCTCCGCACTGCCAGCGGCCCTTTTACCATCAAGGATGCTTACACCATGGAACAGGTAGCGGACCTGTGGGAGAGGGGAGACACCTCTTTTCTGCTTCCTATTGATTATGGGCTGCTGGAGATCCCCGCCCTGACAGTAAAAGAAAAGGCTGTGGCTACTGTCAGGAATGGTCTGCCGCTGTCACCCTCGGGCATCTGCGGGGGGATCGGCAACAGCAATCTACCGCCATTTGTGCGCCTCTATGGGCCTGATGGTGTGCTACTAGCGCTGGGCCAGTTCCAGGGGCAGCCGAAGGGTGTCTGGACGTATAAACTGACCAAGGTATTTAACCTGACAGAGAGTTAAGCTGCACAAGAGAGGTATTTAAAATGAGGGTATGGCACTGTCTGGAGCCTCTTCCATATGACGATAAACAACTGGTTTTGGCCCTGGGCAATTTTGATGGCATGCACCGGGGGCACCAGGATTTATTGCGCAAGATGGTGAGTTTTGCGCGGCAGGAAGGGAAAGTACCGGCGGTATTTCTTTTTCATCCTCACCCCCAGAACTTCTTGCACCCTGACAATGGACCGAAGCTGCTCCTCGATCTGGACAAGAAGCTGGAACTGCTGGCAGGGCTCGGAATTGAAGCTGTTTTTGTCATTCCCTTTGACAGCCAGATGGCTGCGCTGGATGCCGGGGATTTTGTGAGCACGATTCTGGTGAAAAAGCTGCGGGCGGCCTCGGTCTTTGTAGGTTTTAACTACAGGTTCGGGCGCCGGGCTCTGGGCACGCCGGAACAACTGGTGAGCCTGGGTAAACAGCATGGATTTTCGGTTACCGTGATCCCGCCGGTCTTCATCGCTGGAACGCTGGTCAGCAGTACGTCTATCAGAGCCGCCCTAGATACAGGTGATATTGATCAGGCACGGCAACTGCTCGGATATTGGCCGACTATCAGGGGGATAGTAGTACAGGGTGACCGGCGCGGCAGGCAGATCGGTTTTCCTACTGCCAATGTCGCTACTGCCGGGCCGCTGCTCGTACCCTGCGCCGCTGTGTATGCAGGATCGGCAAGGATCGCCGGCAGTTGCTATACCACAGTCCTAAACATCGGTTTCCGGCCTACCTTTGTCGACAGCCAGGAACGGGTGATTGAGGCCCATCTGCTGAACTTTCAAGGATCTGCCTACGGAGAGGATATCGAGATCGAGATCTACAGGAGACTGCGATGGGAACAGCGCTTTGATTCAGCGGAGGCCCTCGTACTTCAGATTAACAAAGATATCGAGGAGGCCGTAGCAGTCAGCGCTTGGGCAGGGGTTCGCTGTTAAGATCGATTAAAATAGGTGCTATTTTCCGATTCAGGACTCACAAGATTTACATAAGCATTGATGTATGATAAGATAATTATGTAATAATTAACCTATGGCAGTAGGAAGAAACTTCCGGTTCTGCCGACAAACAACTTTAGAGCAACTGGTAGGAGGAATCTAAGTTGGTTTTCAGTACTACTGTAAAAAAGGTAATTATCGAAAAATTTAAGATCCATGAAAAGGATACGGGCTCTCCTGAGGTTCAGATCGCTCTCCTCACTGAAAGAATTACCTACCTTAACGAGCACCTGAAGATACATCGCAAGGATCACCACTCCAGAAGAGGACTGCTGAAGATGGTCGGTCAGAGGCGAGCTCTGTTGAATTATCTGAAGGCTAACGATCCCATGAGGTACAGGGTCATCATCGATAAGCTGGGATTGCGGCGGTAGCTTGGTTAAATGGTTAGCTTGTGATGACTCAGGGAGAGCGGTATACCGCTCTTTCCAATTATTATACAAGGTCTAAATTGACATCTGATTGCAGGTATAGGAGGTAGATTATGCAAGTTTTCCGCACGACTCTGGGCGGTAGAAGCCTGGTAGCCGAAATTGGCAAAGTGGCCAAACAGGCCAACGGATCGGTAATGCTCCGCTACGGCGATACTGTTGTCCTGGTGACGGCAACGGTCTCCAAGGAACCACGCCAGGGGATCGATTTTTTCCCGCTGCTGGTTGACTATGAGGAGCGTCTCTACGCGGTCGGAAAAATTCCAGGTGGCTTTATCAAGCGGGAAGGAAGGCCGAGCGAAAAAGCCATCCTCTCAATGAGATTGACCGACAGGGCAATCCGCCCCCTCTTCCCTTACGGTTTTAGAAATGACGTGCAGGTAGTAGCTACAGTTCTGTCTGTGGATCAGGACTGTTCGCCGGACGTGACAGCCATGATCGGCGCCTCTATCGCTCTCTCAATCTCAGATATTCCTTTTTCAGGGCCGGTTGCCGGGTTGGTCGTGGGCCGGATAAACGGGGAGTTTATCATCAACCCATCCCTGGAACAGGCTGAGCAAAGTGAGATGCACCTGGTGGTTGCCGGGACCAGGGACGCCGTGATGATGGTGGAGGCGGACGCCCATGAAGTGCCGGAAGAGACCATGCTGGAGGGGATTGTCTTCGGCCACCGGGTGATTCAGGAGGTCGTTGCTTTCCAGGATGATATCGTCAGCCATTTAGGCAAAACCAAGCTGGAGATTCCGATCCACCAGATCGATCCGGAGTTGGAGCGGTCAGTTCGTGAATATATCAGCGAGAGGGTGGGCGGGACTGTACGCAACCCGGACAAACTGGCCAGGCAGGACGCCATTGACGCACTGGGGCAGGAAACTGTGGCGCACTTCGGGGATGTTTACCCCGAACAGATAAAGGATATTAAAGAGATCTTTCACAATGTCTTAAAGGAGACCGTCAGGCAGATGATCCTGAACGAACAGGAGCGGCCAGACGGTAGGAAGCTGAATGAAATCAGGCCAATTACCTGCGAGACCGGGATTTTGCCGCGCACTCACGGCAGCGGCCTTTTTACCAGGGGTCAGACCCAGGCCTTGACCGTGGCCACCCTGGGAGCGGTCAGTGACGAGCAGATCCTGGATGGCATTGGCGTTGAGGAATCCAAAAGATACATGCACCAGTACAACTTCCCTCCCTACAGCGTCGGTGAAACCAGGCCGATGCGGGGGCCCGGCCGGCGGGAGATCGGCCACGGAGCCCTGGCGGAACGTGCCCTGTTGCAGGTACTGCCAAAAGAGGATGTTTTTCCTTATACCATCCGCCTGGTATCGGAGATCCTGGAATCTAACGGCTCGACGTCCATGGCCAGCGTCTGCGGGAGCACCCTGGCGCTGATGGATGCTGGTGTGCCGATCTCGGCGCCGGTGGCAGGAATCGCCATGGGCTTGGTGACTGGTGAGAACAGGTTTGCCGTGCTGAGCGATATTCAGGGTATGGAGGACGCCTTGGGAGATATGGACTTCAAGGTAGCCGGGACCGCCAAAGGGGTCACTGCCCTGCAGATGGATATCAAGGTCAAAGGGGTATCCGCGGAAGTTCTCAAAGAAGCGCTGGAGCAGGCCAGAGAGGGCCGCCTGTTCATTTTGTCCAAGATTCTGGAGGCGCTTCCGGAGCCGCGCCTAGAGCTCTCCAAATATGCTCCCAGAATAATCAGAATCACCATTGACCAGGAGAAGATCCGTGACGTGATCGGGCCGGGCGGCAAGACCATCCGTAAGATCATCGAAGATACCGGTGTGCAGATCGATATCGAAGATGACGGCCGGGCGTTTATAGCGGCGGTCGATGCCGAGGCGGGTCAAAAAGCGCTGCGTATTATCGAGATCATAACACAGGACGTAGAAGTGGGTAAGATCTACATGGGAAAAGTGACCAGGCTCATGGACTTTGGCGCCTTTGTGGAGATCATTCCGGGTGTGCTGGGACTGCCGGGCAAAGAAGGCCTGGTGCACATCTCCCAACTGGACGAGCGCCGGGTGGCGCGGGTCCGGGATGTGCTCAAAGAGGAAGACGAGGTCATCGTCAAAGTTATCGAAATAGACAGGCAGGGGCGTGTCAACCTATCCCGGAAAGAAGCGATGCGCAGTCTCGAGAAGAAAAACGAGCAATAGTTTAAAAAAGCAAACTGCTTGGTCACGTTATTAAATATCTTCCTTCCCCCGAGAATATTAATTAAGTGAGACTCGAACCGTAGGGGGTAAGGAAGTGTTTGTTTTTTATGCCCGCAAGCGATCAATGGCCGCCCTTCTTACTGCCGTCATGACCCTCATCGCAATCATCGCTATTAGCATCAGTTTCTCCGCGCATCAAAGCCAACAGGTATTCCAGCCGGAAACCCCCATCATGCGCGGCAATACGGCAAATAAATGCGTCTCCATCACCGTCAACATCGATTGGGGGGAGGAGTATCTTCCGGAGATGCTGGCGATCCTCCAAGAGCACCATGTGGCGGCTACATTTTTCATCACTGGCCGGTGGGCAAAAAACAACGGGCCGCTGGTACAGAAGATCGCCCAACAGGGGAACGAGATCGGCAACCATGGATTCTCCCACCCGCACGTCAACAACCTGTCGCTGGATGAAAACATGGCAGAAATACAGGAAACAGAAAATATACTCTACCAGCTCACCGGTAGTCATACCAAGTTCTTTGCCCCTCCCTACGGGGAGTATAACGATACGGTGCTGGACGCCGCCAACAAGTCAAGCCTGCAAACGGTACTCTGGAGCATCGACACCGTGGACTGGCAAAATCCCACCCCTGGCTGGATTATTTCACGCCTTAGCAATATGACCCACAGCGGGGCGATCATTCTGATGCACCCTACTCCAGTGACCGTCAAGGTACTGCCCGATATGATTAAAACCCTGTCCGGGCAGGGTTATGAAATTGTCTCTTTGGAGAAACTACTCTCTGAATGAAGGGCATCGATCAAACTTAACCAGGGCGTAGGAGTGGTACAGGTGAGCGGTCCGTTCTTCAGAGGAGCACGCCAGAGGCGAGGAGGCGCCATGGCGGGGCGGCACATGTTGGTTCTGCTGATGGTATTGGCATACATAGGAGCGAGCCCGCAGCCGGCGGCCGGAGAAGGATCGTCAATACCCAGGGTTTCGGCAGAGGCCGCCGTGTTGATGGATTACCAGACCGGACGTGTGCTGTATGGCTACCAGGCCTCTAAAGAACTGCCGCCGGCCAGTACCACCAAGATCATCACTGCCTTGCTGGGGTTGGAGATGGGTCAGACCGGGGAAGTAGTCACCGTCAGTCCGTACGCAGCCGGCACCGAAGGTACCAGCCTGGGGCTGCAACAGGGGCTGACGTTTGATCTGCATGACCTGATCGAGGGGGCGCTGGTCAATTCGGGAAACGACGCCGCCGTGGCGATCGGTGAACACCTGGCAGGAAACGAGAACCTGTTTGCTTCGCTGATGACTTGCAAGGCCTTGACCATCGGGGCCGTGCGGAGCAATTTCATGAACCCCAACGGGCTTGACAATCCAGAGCATTACTGCACCGCCTACGATCTGGCGCTGATCACGCGCTATGCCCTGAACAATCCGCTATTCAGGCAGTTTGTGCAGACCAGGGAAGACGTAATCTACGAGAGCAGAACTCATGCTCCCGTGCATTTGAACAATACCAACCGGTTGCTCTGGAACACAGAGAACAGAGAATTCAGAGTGATCGGGGTAAAAACAGGGACTACCAGCAGCGCCGGGCAGTGCCTGGTTGCCGCTGCGGATCAGCATGGGCAGGTGCTGGTTGCCGTGGTGCTGGGCAGTGACGACCGCTATGCGGATATTATGAATCTGCTGCGGTATGGTTATGACCAATGCAGATGGTACAAGCTGCCGAAGGATCAGGGGATGTTGTCGTTGGCGGTGGAAAAGGGCAATCGTCAGTCGATAACGGTCGCCCCTGCTGAAAACATTTGCTTTGCAGTAGCCCCCCAGGATGAATTCCTCCTGTCAAAACGGGTGGAGGTTCAAGGGATCACCAGGGCGCCAGTGCCTGCTGGCGCCTTGGTCGGCAGAGTCGGTTTTTATCTGGGTGATCACCTGATCTTCGAAACCGGGCTGAAAACCTTGACACCGATAGCAAAAAAGTCCATCCTATTTTAAGAATCTGTCAAGAGACGCAGGAGGACCAGCATGTATAAAAAAGTGGTGCTTGCCAATGGTACCCGCATTGCGATAGAAGAGATTCCCGGTGTGCGCTCGGTGGCGTTCGGCATCTGGATTGGGACCGGTTCGCGGTATGAAAGCCCTGTACAGGCGGGGGTCTCCCATCTGATCGAGCACATGCTCTTCAAGGGAACCACCAACAGAACTGCCAGGCAGATCGCTGAGGAGATCGAGTCGCTGGGAGGGCAGATGAACGCCTTCACCAGCAAGGAATATACCTGTTTTTACGCCAGGGTGCTCGACGAGCACCTGCCGATCGCCATCGACGTGCTGTCAGACATGTACTTCTCCTCTCTGTTCAAGGTAGATGACCTGGAACGGGAAAAGAAGGTCGTTCAGGAAGAGATCCGCATGTATGAAGATACCCCGGATGAGATCATCCACGACCTGTTTGCCCAGACAGTCTGGGCAAATCATCCCTTGGGACGCCCGGTGATCGGGACCATGGAATCGGTGGCCGGGATTACCCGGGACGCAGCGCTCGACTATTACCACAAACATTATTGCCCAGGCAATATGGTGCTGGCTTTAGCGGGAAATCTGAACACGGATGCAGTCATCGACAGACTGCGGCCGCTTTTTGAGGCGGCTGGAACGGCCAATCCGGAGAATGCCGCCCTGATTCCGGCCACCAGGGCGACGGTAAAACGGGTCGTCAAGCCGTTGGAACAGGTGCACTTCTGCATGGGTGCACCTGGTCCCTCGCAGCATGACGACCTGATCTATCCCCTGCAGATCATCAACAACGTTCTGGGAGGCGGTTCGAGCTCCCGATTGTTTCAAAGGATCCGGGAGGAGCGGGGCCTGGTCTATACAATCTACAGTTACTTCGCGGCATTAAACGATACCGGGCTGTTCACCATCTATGCCGGCACCAACGGGGAAAACCTGAAGGAGGTGCTGGAGCTTACCTGGCAGGAGATCGAGCGCCTGCTCGATAGCGGGATCACCGAGGATGAACTGGCGCGGACCAAAGAGCAGATCAAGGGAAGCTTGCTCCTGGCCGCGGAGAGTGTCACCCATCGGATGAACCGGCTGGGCAAATCAGAACTGATCTACGACCGCCTGATCAGTTCAGAGGAGATAGTGGAGAAAACGATGGCCGTCACCGGCGAGGATGTCCTGTCCCTGGCCAGGTCATTGCTGGCGCCGGAACGCCTTTCTATCACCATGCTGGGAGCCCTGAAGGAGGAGCAGGAATCGCTGCCCTGGCGCAAGTAGATGGTATAATTGCCACCTCCCGGACATAGAATGGCGAAAGAGGCACCGGGAGGGAGGCATAGGGGCGTGAGGCTCAGCGAGTTTGAAGGCAAAGAGATGATCAACCTATACGACGGTGGACGCCTGGGAACTATCGGGGAGTCAGACATGGTCATCGACCCCGAATGCGGAGAGATCGAGTCTGTAGTTATACCCCGTCGCTCGAACTTTTTCAACCTGTGGATGGACCGGCAGGAGATGGTGGTTCCCTGGAGCACGGTAAAAAAGATCGGCAGTGAAGTGATCATCGTCGATCTTGATCAGACTTATTCTATATACAAGCGAGACATATAAAGAGAGAAATAACGTGAAAACCCGGGTTAGAACCGGGTTTTTTTATTGACAGAAGCCGGCAAGTGTATGAGAATTAAGGGCAGATCGCGGATAAAGGTCACCGGTGTGCAGTTTTAGACGGTTTTCGAAGGGATGAAGCCTCGGGTGAATGAATTGATCAATGTGATTGTGGCGGGAGCTGCAGGCAAGATGGGCCAGGAAGTCGTCAAGACAGTCTTGCGCGACCCCGACCTGGTACTCGCCGGTGCCATTGATATTAAGGCGGCCGGGCAGGATGCCGGTAAACTGGTGGGGCTGCCGGACTGCGGCATTCTAATCAGTAATAGCTTGCAGGCAGCCTTGCATAACAACAAAGCGGATGTGCTGGTCGACTTTACCAATGCCCAGGCAGCCGCTAATAACGCCAAAACCGCTCTCAAGAACGGGATATTCCCAATTATCGGCGCTACAGGACTGGATGAGGCAGAGATTGACGAACTGCGCAAGATTGCTAAAAAAACCAAAATAGGCGTGCTGATCGTCCCCAACTTTACTTTAGGCGCCGTGTTAATGATGGATTTCGCCCGTCAGGCGGCCCGTTATTTCCCGAATGTGGAGATTATCGAACTGCACCATGATCAGAAGGTCGACGCTCCATCAGGCACCGCCCTACTTACGGCGCAGAGTATCGATAGGGAGAGAAAACCGTTTCATCAAGGCCACCCGCAAGAGTATGAGAAGCTGGTCGGAGCGCGGGGCGGGGACTGGAATGGCATCAGATTGCACAGCGTCCGCCTGCCGGGTTTGGTGGCGCATCAGGAGGTCATATTTGGAGGGCCCGGACAGATGCTGACGATTCGACATGACTCCATCAGCAGAGAGTCGTTCATGCCTGGTGTAACACTGGCCATCAAAAAGGTGCGCCAACTGCAGGGGGTTAACATCGGACTGGAAACAGTCCTATCTTAAAATAGAATCACCTACTCCTTTCCCGTCTCATATACTGTTATCGCCAATATTCAGGGAAAGGAGGGGGATCATTTGGGTATAGATCTCACCGGAATATCCATCGCGGTAATTGGAGGAGACCGGCGCCACCTGGTATTGATGCCGGAACTCGTCCGTCTCGGCGCCAGGGTAAGGGCGGCAGGATTCACTGCCTGCGATGCCTTGCAGCAGGTGGAACTGGTGGATGACCTGGAAGCTGCCGTGGCCAATGCGCAGGTACTGATCTTGCCGGTGCAGGGAACCGATCCCGAAGGCAATATCAGGGCTTTGGCGAGCAACGTAGAACTCAGGTTGACACCTTCGATCGCCAGGCTGGTTCCTACCGGCACGATATTGATTATCGGAGCGGCCCGGGAATTCATGCGGAACTGGGCAACAGCATACGGCTGGAAGCTGTTGGAGATTATGGAGATGGATGATGTGGCCATCCTGAATGCCATTCCTTCAGCTGAAGGCGCTATTCAGATCGCCATGGAGCAACTGCCGATCACTGTCCACGGCAGCCAATCCTTCGTTTTGGGCTTTGGCAGGGTGGGCAAAACCCTGGCCCGGATGCTGGGCGGGATCGGCGCAAAAACTACGATAGCGGCCAGAAAGAGTGCCGATCTGGCCAGAATCTTCGAGATGGGTTGGCGTCCCGTCCCGTTCAGCCAGCTACAGGACTTCATTCATGAGGCGGAAATAATTTTCAATACCGTTCCACAACTGGTACTCGATGAGAAGATGTTGTCCTTGCTCAGGCAGGATACCCTGATCGTCGATCTGGCAGCCTATCCTGGCGGTACCGACTTCAAGACTGCTAAGAAGCAAGGGATTGCCGCAATCCTGTCACCCGGGCTGCCGGGAAAAGTGGCCCCGGCGACCAGCGGTAAAATCCTGGCCCAAGTAGTTCCCCCGCTTATACTCCGTGAATTGCCGCAATGTTATTTACGAGGATAAGACCGAGGGGGGTGCTTGAGGTGCGACTCAAAGGGATACGCTTGGGTTTTGTCGTTACCGGCTCTCATTGTACCTTGAAAGAAGTGATTGCCGAAGCAGAAAAGCTGGCCGCGGAAGGGGCGGAGATCACCCCGGTGGTTTCATATGCGGTCAGCAATACGGACACCAGGTTTGGCAAGGCAGCGGACTGGTGCTCCAGGCTTAACGAGATCGCCGGCAAAGAGCCGATTAAATCCATAGAGGCCGCGGAGCCGATTGGCCCCGGCAAGTTGTTAGACATTCTGGTTGTTGCTCCCTGCACGGGCAACACGCTGGCGAAACTGGCTAACGGGATCGCGGATACGCCTGCCCTGATGGCTATCAAGGCCCATCTCCGCAATCAACGTCCAGTGGTGATCGCTGTCTCTACCAATGATGGTCTGGGTCTGAATGCCAGGAATATCGCCACTCTGATCAACACTAAATATATTTATATGGTGCCCTTCGGGCAGGATAACCCTGTAGCTAAACCGAACTCGCTGGTCGCCAAGCTGGATCAGCTGCTGAACACAGTTTGCTGCGCCCTGGAAGGAAAACAGCTTCAACCGTTGCTGATCCAGGCAGCAAAATGATCAAGAAAAAGGAGGACACCGCTGCTTCGTGTCAAATTTAATTATATATGCAGCAAGATTCAGAAATACAGTCTGTGCATGGGAGGATAATAAAAGATGGCAGCAGGATACCGGGTTGCGGTTGTTGGCGCTACCGGAGCGGTAGGACAGGAGATACTCCTGATCCTGAAAGAGCGCGGTTTTCCCGTAGCCGAACTGACAGTGCTGGCGGATGAGTCCTGGGATGGGAAGCAGATCAGCTTTGGCGATGAACAGCTGACCGTCCACACGGCAGTACCCGAATCATTCCGAGGGATAGAGATCGCTTTCTTTGCTACCAGTGGACCCGTCAGCGAGGTGCTGGTTCCGGAAGCGGTCAAACGTGGAGCCATAGTGATCGACAACAGCAGCACCTTCCGGTTGAAACCGGATGTGCCGCTCGTGGTTCCCGAAGTCAACCCGCAGGATGTAGCCTGGCATAAAGGCATTATCGCCAACCCCAACTGCTCGACGATCCTGTTTGTGGTGCCGATCAAGCCGCTGCACGATGCCGCTCATATCAGGAGAGCAGTGGTCTCTACCTACCAGGCGGTATCCGGCGCCGGCAGAGAGGCGATCGATGAACTGCTCCTGCAGACCAGACAGGTTGTGGATGGAGAGGCCATCAACCCCCGGATCTTTCCCTACCAGATCGCCTTCAACCTGATCCCGCATATCGACGTATTTGAGGAGAATGGCTATTCCCGTGAAGAGATGAAGATGGTATGGGAGACTCAGAAGATCCTGCATGATCCGGAGATCAGGATCTCGGCCACGGCAGTGCGGGTACCGGTGTTCAGGAGCCATTCCGAATCGGTGAACATTGAAACCGAGAGGAAATTGACGCCCGATGAAGCGCGCCGCCTCCTGGCACAGGCGCCAGGCGTGGTGGTTCAGGATGACCCGGCGTCATTGCTATATCCATTGCCGCTCATGGCGTCTAATCATGATGAAGTGTTTGTCGGCCGGATCCGGGAGGACCTGTCGAGCGAACTGGGGTTAAATTTATGGCTGGCCGGTGACCAGTTGCGGAAGGGAGCTGCCACCAACGCGGTGCAGATCGCCGAGTTGCTGGCAGGCAGATCCTGATCAAAAGAGGAGGCGGCGAGGTGAAGAAGGATTTCGGACGTGTATTGACGGCGATGATCACTCCCTTTACGGAAAGCGGCGAGGTGGCTTACGACAAAGCTGCCGAGGTAGCGCTGCATCTGATCAAAACTGGCTCCGACGGTATTGTGGTAGCGGGGACTACCGGAGAATCACCGGTGCTGACCAAGGAGGAGAAAGAAAAGCTATTTGTAGTGGTCAAAGAGGCGGTGGCTGGCCAGGGCGCCGTGATCGCCGGCACCGGATCGAACAATACGGCAGACAGCCTGAAGATGACCAAAATTGCGGAACAGACCGGCGTGGATGGGATCATGCTGGTCACTCCATATTACAACAAACCGAGCCAGGAGGGCCTTTACCAGCACTTCAGGACCATTGCCGAGGCGACTGAACTGCCGGTGATCCTGTACAACGTGCCCGGACGCACCTCCATCAACCTGTTGCCGCCGACCGTGGCCAGACTGTCGGAAGTCGCCAATATCGTGGCGGTGAAGGAGGCCAGCGGCAGTCTCGACCAGGTCGCGGAAATCCGCCGGTCGACCCCGGCCGAATTTATCATCTACAGCGGGGATGACTCCCTGACCCTGCCGATGCTGGCTCTGGGTGGCCATGGTATCATCAGTGTGGCCTCTCACGTGGCCGGCCTGCTGATCAAAGAGATGGTCGACGCTTACTTTGCCGGACAGGTGGACCGGGCCAGAGACCTGCACCTGAAGCTATATCCGCTTTTCAAGGTGCTGTTCATCACTGCCAATCCGGTGCCGGTCAAGGCTGCCGTAGAGATGATCGGCATCAAGGCAGGATCTCCCAGACTGCCCCTGGTGGCGGCAACGCCACAGGAGGCGGAGGCGGTGCGCCAGGTGCTGGCAGAATTGAACCTTTTGAAGTGACCGCGTTGCACCAATGGCAGCGTATAGCGGCTTGTATTATGGCGCAGCTTAAATTATAATTAAATGGAAAGGGAACGTTTGAATGGTGGATAACCTACCTTTCGTAAATATTATAAGGTAGGTTTTATCATGATCAAAATTATTTCGACGAGGTTAAAACATGAAAGAAGAGCAGACAATCAGCATCATTCCCTTGGGTGGCCTGGGGGAGATCGGGAAGAACATCATGGCCATCAAATACAAGCAGAACATCCTGGTGATCGATGCCGGGTTGATGTTTCCGGATGACGAGATGCTGGGAATCGATCTGGTGATCCCGGATATCTCGTATCTGATTGAAAACAAGGAGATCGTCCGGGGCATCGTGGTGACGCATGGCCATGAGGACCATATCGGCGCCCTTCCTTACATCCTAAGGGAGTTGCATGTCCCGGTCTATGCTACCAAGTTGACCCTGGGCTTGCTCGAAGCCAAGCTCAGGGAGAGCAACAACCCCGAGACCGTTAAAACCAGGTGTGTCAAGGCAGGAGATAAGGTAAACATAGGGCCCTTCGAGGTAAACTTTATCCGGGTCAGCCACAGCATTGCTGATGCGGTGGGGCTTGGTATCAAGACACCGGTAGGGACTATCCTGCACACGGGGGATTTCAAGCTTGATCAGACTCCTGTCAACAAACAGATCATCGACTATCATAAAATAGCCGAACTGGGGAACGAGGGCGTCCTGGTCATGATGTCGGATAGCACCAACGCGGACCGGCCAGGGTATACATTATCCGAACGGCTGGTCGGGGAAAAGTTTGATGAGACCTTCCGCAAGGCCGGCGAACGCATTATCATCGCCAGCTTCGCCTCCAATATCTACCGCATCCAGCAGGCGATCACCTCCGCCTACAAGTATGGCCGGAAGGTGGCGGTGGTGGGCAGGAGCATGGTCAATGTGGTCAGTATTGCCATAGACCTGGAGTATCTGGATGTTCCGCCGGGTGTACTGGTAGACCTGGATGAGATCCAGCTCCTGCCCAAGAACGAGACGGTGATTCTCACTACCGGCAGTCAGGGTGAGCCGATGTCGGCCCTGTCGAGGATGGCAGCGTCTGACCACAGCCGGATTGAAATCATTCCCGGGGATACGATCATCATATCGGCCAGCCCGATACCTGGCAACGAGAAACTGGTGCACAAGACCATCGACCAGCTGTTCCGGCAGGGCGCCGAGGTGATCTACGAACCCTCCTCGGGGGTGCATGTATCGGGGCATGCCAGCCAGGAAGAACTCAAGCTGATGCTGAATCTGGTCAAACCGAAATTTTTTATCCCTGTTCACGGCGAATACCGCCACCTGATCAGGCACGCTCAGTTGGCTGAGAGCGTGGGAATCAGCCCTGAGAATATCTTCGTGGCCGAGAACGGCGATGTGCTGGAATTCAGCGAGGACCAGGGGCGTATCTCCGGCCGGGTAACCGCCGGCAGGGTCCTAGTTGATGGTCTGGGAGTGGGCGATGTTGGCAATATCGTGCTGCGGGACCGTAAGCACTTGTCCCAGGACGGGATCTTCATCATTGTGATCACCGTGAGCAAGGAAACCGGTACCGTCATTGCAGGTCCGGACATAGTCTCCCGAGGCTTCGTCTACGTCAGGGAGTCTGAGGGACTGATCGAGGAAACCAAGGAGAAGCTTCGCTCCGTATTAAAACAGTGCGAGAACGAACAGGTTTTAGAGTGGTCCGGGATCAAGTCCAATATCCGGGAAGTAGTCAGCAAGTTTCTGTACGAACGGACTAGAAGAAGGCCGATGATCCTGCCGATCATCATGGAGGTCTAAGTCCGGCGAGAAGTTGATCACCCGGCCGGGTTGATACTCCTGTCTCAAAAAGACATAGGGATCAGTGCTCTTGATCTGGACGATCTTGCCGGTGTTCATTCCCAGCGGTTGAATGAGCAGGGTAACTCCCTGGTGTTCGATCTCCTGTAGGCTCATGGTCTCATTGTTTTCTGTCGCCCAGATTAATTCCGGTGGAACTGGCGTGTAGAGAATCAAGATCTTACCCTCCTGCAGCGGCAAAACAAGATTCAGCCCGATCGGCGGCTTTGTTCATAGTATTGAATATTTGACCGAAGTTATGCGGAAGGCTCCTTGGTGAGCCTTCTTTTGACGCCTGCTATACATTTCAGCACGGGGCAATGCACTGAAGAGCACGGTGCTCCGAATAAAGAACAAACATTAAATAGTAGAGCTGGCATATAACGGCGATGGGGTAGCGAGACAAGAAAGTGCCCTAATCGATTGGCGAACATAAAGATAAGCCGGCTGGCACCGGCTTATCTTTGTTTAACTAAAAATATGAGTTAGAGGCTCACATAAAGAGCATCCTCATCGGCATTATACTGAGCGCTGTATTTACCGGGAGCATTGAGGTTGAAATAATTAAAAAAGCCTTTTGCAAATACCTTAGTTTTCTTGACCGGAATCCCCTCTTCTTTAGTGGAAGGTCTGATCCGGACGGTGTTTGTATCCTTATCAAAGGCAAATTCCAGATACACCGGTGAATTCAACTTTTCTCTGGCGTTCTTGTTTAAGACAATAGAATTTTTCGATAATGACACGATGATGGGTGTTTTGTTCTCCTTCGGAGTTCTCGTCTTGTAAACTTCAAAAGCCAATCTATTCATCTCCTTTTACAGCTTTAATATAGTATTGCCATTATATCATCTTTTAAGCGTCGTGTGTAGAACATAAATGAAAATCAATTAAAAAAATAATGGCAAGATAAAGTGCATTATTTGTGGCCGTAACTTTAAATCCGACAAAATATTATAGTGGGAGATAGGCAATACGATAATTTCTACATCAGCTAAAGAAAAAATATTCTTTCAGATATTTACCTGAAGAGGATGATTATTAGCAGGTATGCCAATAATGCTTAAGGGCCTTGGATAGCAAGGCCTTTAAGCATTTCAGAAAAGTGTTGTGCAGTTATTTAATGAAGTCTAGGCTTTTCGGGCTGCCCCTTCTTTTTATGATTGATCATAGCGTTGAGTTTATTGACCGACTCTGCCAGACCGCCTACGGCATCGATCAGGCCGACCTCGACTGCCTCGCCGCCCAGTAGCACCGAGCCGATATCGCGAGCCAGATCTCCGGTTCTAAACATGAGTTCCCTGAACTTCTTTTCCGTAATATTGCTGTGTTTTGCCACAAAACGAGTGACCCGGTCCTGCATTTTGTCCAGGTACTCCCAGGTCTGGGGGACTCCGATCACTAGCCCGGAAAGCCTGATCGGATGGATGGTCATGGTGGCTGTTTCAGTGATGATGGAGTGTTTGGAGCTCACGGCGACCGGTACCCCGATCGAGTGGCCACCACCCAAGATCAGCGATACTGTCGGTTTGGACATGCTGACGATCATCTCGGCGATAGCCAATCCCGCCTCCACATCCCCGCCGACCGTGTTTAAAATGATCAGCAGGCCCTCGATCTCCGGATTTTGCTCTACAGCAACCAACTGTGGGATAACATGTTCATACTTGGTTGTCTTGTTCTGTGGCGGTAGTACCAGATGACCCTCTATTTGCCCAATGATCGGAAGACAGTGGATGTTTGATTTGACGGTAGGTATTTCATTTTGCCCGTATTCCTTAATCGTGTCTATTTTCCTGACTCCCTGCCTTGTTTTTCTGGTTGCCGGTTCTTCAGGCCCGGTGATAGTGGCCGGCTGACCTGGTTCCTCATCCAAGAATGTCATAGAGTATTCCCTTCTACCAGAGGTTCGGACATATATATTAATTTTAGTATGTTCGATGTTTCCCAAAAAATGCGCAGATCAGCAGTAAATGCATTTTCGTACCAGTGTAAAAGTGCTATAATCTGGTAGTAATAGTTGCCCCCAGAGGTGATGTCATGCCAAACAGGCTTAAGAGAATTAAAAAAACTGCCGATGATAAGTTAATCTATGAGATCGTCGGCATCGTCCTGCTGGCCCTGGCTGTCCTGATGCTGGTCAGTTTTTATACCCCGGCTGGGCTCATCGGCAATCTGATCGCTGCTGCACTTAAATTCTTGACTGGCGAGCAGGGCAAGTTTGGCGTGGTATTGGCTACAATCTATTTCGGAATCTGTATGAGCCTGTACCGTAAGCCCCTGAACAAACTGCCGCGGGCGGCCGGTGTCATGCTCAGTCTGGCCTTGGCGCTAACTGTCTGCCACTTTCTGCTCGCTCCAGCCAGCTTGACTAGAAATGCCATGGTCGCTCTGTTCTGGAACGCCGGCCTCAAGGGGGAGGGGGGCGGCATCCTGGGGGCTGGCATGAGTATCATGGCTGTCTATTTCTTTGCTAGAATCGGAACGATTATTGTTCTGATCTCCCTGGCAGGCATAGCTCTCATCCTGCTGACCGGTGTACCGCTAAGCAGGTTGTTCTCAGGCGCCGGCAACGGCATGATTTGCGGTTGGCGCGGCCTTAAACAGAATCTGATCGACTTCATGTACGTCGATGATGAAGAGCCCGATGACGATCATGCCAGGGTGCCAGCTGCCGGGGATGAGACTGCGAGCCAAAACCTACCCGTCATCATCGACTACGGAGCGGCCAACGCTGCGCTCAAAGAGACCGAGAAAAAGCCGCCCGATCAGACTAACAGGCCGGATATTGCCCAGCCGAGCCGTGAAGTCCGCAATAATAATGCGCCCGGCAATTATGAGAACTATGTTCTGCCCTCCTTGAACCTGTTGTCCAGATCATTAAAAGTGAAGAGTAGCCGTTTCAATAAAGAGATCCTGGAGAACGTACGGATTCTGGAGGAGACTCTGGAAAGTTTTGGGGTGAAGGTATGCGTCAGCCAGGTGCACCGGGGCCCGGCCATCACCCGTTACGAGATCCAGCCTGCTCCTGGGATCAAAGTCAGCAAGATTGTCCGGCTGGCGGATGATATAGCCCTGAGCTTGGCGGCCCAGGATGTGCGTATTGAAGCCCCTATTCCAGGCAAAGCCGCCCTCGGAATCGAAGTCCCCAACCGGGAGGTGGCCCCGGTCTACCTGAGGGAGATCCTGGAAAGCCCCGAGTTCATTGATGCTGCCTCCAAGATCACTATTGCTCTGGGCAAGGATATCGCCGGCAACCCGATCATCACCGATTTAGGAAAGATGCCGCACCTGTTGATCGCCGGAGCGACTGGTTCCGGCAAGAGCGTCAGCTTGAACTCCATCATCGCGAGCATCCTCTTCAAGGCTACCCCCAATGAGGTCAAACTGGTGCTGATCGATCCGAAGATGGTGGAATTGAACACCTATAACGGGATTCCGCACCTGCTCTCACCGGTGGTGACCGATCCCCGCAAGGCGGCGTCGGCCTTAAAGTGGGTAGTCAGTGAAATGGAGACTCGCTACGAACTGTTTTCATCCATGGGGATCAGGGACATCGCCCGCTATAATGCCCAGAGTGAGGAACACGGCAGGCAGTGTGAACCGTTGCCGTATATTGTTGTGGTGATCGATGAACTGGCGGATCTGATGATGATCGCCCCGATCGAGGTCGAGGATTCGATCTGCCGGATCGCTCAGATGGCACGGGCAGCGGGCATTCACCTGATAGTAGCCACTCAGCGTCCTTCGGTCGATGTGATTACCGGAGTCATCAAGGCGAATATTCCGGCCCGGATTGCCTTTGCAGTTTCCTCCCAGACTGATTCCCGCACTATTCTGGACATGAATGGGGCTGAAAAGTTGCTGGGTAAGGGAGATATGCTGTTTATGCCGGTGGGGGCCAGTAAGCCGATCCGGATTCAGGGTGCCTTAGTAACCGACAGCGAAGTAGAAGATATCGTCAGCTATATCGTCAAACAAGGGCAGCCGCTCTATATCGCCAGTTTTTCGGATCAGGAACAAGCGGCTTCGAACGTGGCGACCTTCGAGGATCTGTTGTTTCCCGATGCTGCCAGGCTGGTGCTGGACCAGGGGCATGCCTCCGTTTCGTTGCTCCAGAGGCGCTTCCGGATCGGATATGCCAGGGCTGGACGGTTGATGGATGTTCTTGAGGAGAAAGGAATTGTGGGCCCCTACGACGGGGCCAAGCCACGGAATGTTTTGATGACGAGCGAGCAGTTTAACAGGTATTATGGGAAAAATATATAAAGCAAAATAAACAGATATAAGGTCAGATTAAACATGTGTTAATATATATGGGACATGAAAGATCATTTAACGGCACGGGAGCAAGAAATACTCGAAATATTGAAAAGAGACCCGATGATTTCCCAGGATGAATTGGCTGAGAAATTGAAAATCACGCGTTCTTCAGCCGCAGTGCATATTTCCAACCTAATGCGCAAGGGATATATCACTGGCAGGGGATACATTTTTAATGAGCGCAGCGGGATTCTGGTGGTCGGTCTGACGGTGCTGGAGATCTGGGCCAGTTCTGGGCATCATGCAGATAACAACGCCGAGGCGGGTCAGATCGAGTTCGCTTTTGCCGGCAATGGTTGCCTGTTGGCGCTGGAACTTGCCAGGCGCCACCTGGAATCAAATCTGATCACCTTTCTGGGACGGGATGCGGTTGGGGAACAGATCTATGACCACCTGCTGCAAAAGGGAGTCAAGGTTCAAAATAGCATCCGCAGTGCCGAAACTCCAACCCGGAAACGCCTGGTATATTCAGGTCCGGAGGGTACTGCCAGTCAGGTCGAGGCCGGGGGAGGCAGTCTGACCCTGATCCCGGAGGCAATCTTGGCCAGGGAAGAGCTGATCAGAACAGCTAAAATACTGCTGATCGACGGCGATCTGCCGGCAGATACCCTGAGTTATCTGGCCTCTAAAATTATCGAACACGGTATCATCAGTTCGGCGGTCAATTGTCCGCTGAGCCTCTTGAAAGAACAGGGCTTGCTGGCGCATCCGCAGTTTTTTCTTGTCTGCACGGATGACGGCCTGGCAGCACAGATGAAAATAGTTGCGGCCAGTGAACCCGAAGAGCTGTTCCCGGTCTGCAGGCAGATCGTCGATGAGGGTTTATACGCACTGGTAGTGATCTTTAGAGATCAGGGGTTGATCTTGGCCACAGAAGATGAGACTGTGTTTCTTCCGGCATCACCACTCCAGGCGACCGGCAATACCCTGAGTGTTACTGCCGGCATTGCAGAAGGATTGGCCTCCGGTTACAGGGTGCGGATGGCGGTGCGGATGGCAATGGCGAACGAATAATGTCCGGATTAGCTCAGAAAAATATTATCAATTCCCAGGGAAGTAAAGTTAGGAGGCTGAATATGGGAATTGGCGAGCTGCTGCGATCGGAGCGCGAGAGCAGGGGTCTTACCCTGAATGATGTGGAGGACGCTACAAAAATTAGGACCAGTTACATTAAAGCTCTGGAGGCAGAAAAATTCGACGAACTTCCAGGAGAGGTCTACTGTCTAGGTTTTTTAAAGAACTACGCCAGATTTCTTGGCCTTGACCAGCAGGCGATCGCGGATCAGTACAAATCTACTCACGCCAGCGTTGTTCGGGATATCGTTCCGGCTACTTATTCCGTTCCCGATTCCCGGGTATTTACTCCCAACTACCACCCGCTGATCGAAAAGATCGCCAAGGCCGGGTCCATTTTCAAGGACCGGAGGCTGTTGCTGGGAGGAGCGGCAGTGATTGTCTGTCTGCTCCTGATCTGGGCAGTGACCGCCCTGGCTCACAGAGAGCGCCCTGTTGTGCCGGCTCCTCCTGCTCAAGTGCAGCAGCAGGAGAGTACACCGGCAAATCCCCCACAGCAGGCCGCGCTGGAGATCAAACTGGTTGGCCGGCAGGATTGCTGGACGCAGGTGAGGGTGGACGGCAAGGACAGTTTTACGGGAACCATTCATGGTGGTGAAACACAGACGTTTACTGCTCAGGCATCGGTCTGGGTCAAGCTAGGCAATGCCGGGGGCGTGGTGGTTTATGAGAACGGTGCGGAGTTGCCGCCCCTGGGCAATGTGGGCGAGGTTGTGACGCAAGAATTCACCAAGAACCCGGGAGCGTAATCGGATTGAAAACTATCGGCGTGATCAGCCTCGGCTGTCCAAAAAACCTGACCGAAAGCGAAGCCATGCTCGGCATCCTGACCAGCGCAGGATATGTGGTGACCTCCTCGCTGCAGGATGCGGAGATCATCCTGATCAATACCTGCAGTTTTATCCAGTCGGCGGTAAAGGAGTCGCTCGAGGCCATCTTTAGCTACGCCCAGTACAAAAAGAACGGCGCCTGCCGGTATCTGGTCGTTGTCGGCTGCCTGCCCCAACGGTACGGGTCAGAGCTGAGTCAACGGATCCCCGAAGTGGATCTCTGGCTGGGCGCCAATGCCAGGCCATACCTGCTCACCGCCTTAGACCGGGCGCTGGCGGGGGAATTGACGACCGAAAACGAATACGGCGCCTCCTTCCTGAAAAACCCCGGCCACACCGGGGAGGACAACTCCCCGCGCCTGCTGACGACAACTCCGGCTACTGCCTACCTGAAAATTGCCGAAGGATGTTCTCACGCCTGTTCCTATTGCCTGATACCAAAGCTGCGGGGCCGGCTGCAGAGCCGGACGCTGGAGGCCATCAGATCTGAGGCCTCACAGCTGGTCGATCATGGGGTGCGGGAGATCACCCTGGTGGCCCAGGACACCGGTGACTACGGCAGGGACCTGTACGGCAAGCCTTCCCTGGACCGGGTGGTCAGGAGCCTTACTGGCTTGCCCAAGCTCCGGTGGTTGAGGATCATGTACCTGAACCCGCACTCGCTTACGGACGAACTGCTCAGGGTGATCAGGAATGAGGAAAAGGTCTGCCGCTATCTGGACGTTCCCTTTCAACACGCCAGTGCCAAAGTGCTGGGCCTGATGAACAGGAAGGGCAGCCTGGCCGCCAACCTGCAAATTGTGGCGGACCTGAGACACCTGCTGCCGGGCATAGCCCTGAGAACGACCCTGATGACCGGATTCCCGGGGGAGGACAGGCGGTCCTTCCGGGAACTGCTCAGTTTTGTGCAGCAGGCCCAGTTTGAGAGAATCGGGGTCTTTGCCTATTGCCACGAAGAGGGAGCCCCATCATACCGGCGGCAGGAGACCGTTTCCTTCATCGAGAAGCAGCGCCGGCGGCGACAGGTGTACCGTCTGCAACGGCAGATCTCCAGGGGCGCCAACGACGACTGCGTAGGCAGGTCACTGCCGGTGCTGATCGAAAAGCAGGTTGGAGCGGGAGTCTACCTTGGACGCAGCTACAGGGAGGCCCCGGATGTCGACCCGAAGATTATTGTCAGGGGAGACGGACTCAATCCGGGTAATTTTGCCACAGTGAAGATCACCCATGCCTATGCCTTCGATCTGGCGGGGATTGTGACTGAAAACGCCTCGGATCCTGGTTTTCCAATGCTTTCATAGCAGACAGGCGAGGCAGATATGTTATAATCTTGGTCGCGGGAAGGAGGAGACGCATGCCTTTACAACAGTGGCGCATCCCGACTATTGTAGCGGCAATGCTGATCACGCTTTTGTTCTTGCTGGCCGGACAATATCTTTACGAGAGGTATTACGTCAAGGATGGTCTTGACCGGCAAATCGCCAAGGTAGCGGCTGTCGAGTCGTTGACGGTCGCCAAAGATGAAAAACCACCGTCAGTGTATATTCGCATCTCCCGTGTCAATGACCTGCAGACAGATTATCAGGGGCTGGAGAGTGTTGTTCAGAAGCAGCTGGGAACCAACTATCAGGTGGTGCTGCTGGACAATCGCACTCCCGAGCTGCAGTCCCTGTATGAGCAGTGCTCTTTTGCCATCCAGGAGGCGATCACCACCGGCGATTACCAGGCGATGCAAAAATCAGTGTCGCAGCTTGCCGCAGCCAATCATGTGCAGTCTAAAATGTCAGTCGACTCAGGCAATGTCTATCTGGAACTGAGGGACCAGCAAAACTCGGTCTATCTCTACGAAGTCATTCCGCGCCTGTCCCAGTTGGCGAATAGCGGACAGACCAAGCCGGGTGGTGAGGGATCATGATCAAGGAATTATGCCTGGGAACCTCGTTGGCAGTGCTGATCTTTCTCACCATACTGGGCGTTAACGTTATTCCCTTGCTGTTATTAGGAGGGCTCGGGGTTTTTCTCTTTCTCATGGTCGAACGCAAGGGACTGGGCAGTTCTGCGGGTAATCCCGGCTATGTGCAGCCGGTCAGTTTCACCTTTGACGATATTGGTGGACAGGCCTCAGCAAAACAGGAACTGAAAGAGGCCCTGGATTTCGTGCTGCATGCCACCGAAATTGTAGAGATGGGGATCCGCCCACTGAAGGGGATTCTGTTGACGGGTCCGCCGGGCACCGGGAAGACGCTGCTGGCGAAAGCGTCAGCCGCCTACACGAACTCGGTGTTCCTGGCCGCCTCTGGCAGCGAATTTATCGAAGTCTACGCTGGTGTCGGCGCCCAGCGGGTCAGGCAGTTGTTCAAATCTGCCAGGGATCGTGCCGTCAGGGAGAAGAAGGGCGGGGCGATCATCTTTATCGACGAGATCGAGGTGCTGGGCAACAAACGTGGGACGCATACCGGGCATATGGAGTACGACCAGACCCTCAACCAGCTACTGGTGGAAATGGACGGCCTGCGCACCGAGGAGCGCGCCAGGCTGCTGGTCATCGGTGCTACCAACCGGGAGGACATGCTGGACCCGGCCCTGCTCAGGCCAGGCAGATTTGACCGGATCGTCAACATCGATCTGCCGGATAAGGCAGCGCGCTACAGCATCCTGAAACTGCACTGCCGGAACAAGCCGCTGGGAGAGGATGTGGACCTCGAGCAGATCGCCCAGGAGAGTTTTGGGTTCTCCGGGGCGCATCTGGAGAGCGTCACCAACGAGGCGGCGATCCTGGCCCTGCGTGAGAGCTTGCCGGTGATCTCCAACAGCCATTTCAAGGAAGCTGTGGATAAGGTGATGATGGGTGAGAAGCTCGACCGCAAACCCAACCAGGAAGAGTTATACCGGATTGCCGTGCACGAAGCCGGTCACGCCATCATGAGCGAGTTGTTGAGACCGGGCTCGGTATCCCACCTGACCGTCACCAATAGGGGCCGGGCGCTGGGCTATATGCGGCAGATTCCGGAGGATGATCTCTACCTCTACACGAGGGATTATCTGGAAAGGCAGATCCAGGTGTACCTGGCAGGGGCAGTGTCGGAGAGCATCATACTGGGTTCTCAGAGCACCGGATCAACCAGCGACTTCAACCAGTCTGTGCAGGTGGCGCGGCAGATCATCACGGCAGGCCTGTCGCCTCTGGGGATTGTCTGCGAGGAGATCATGTCCAAGGATCTGTTGCACCAGACCATCCAGGAGATCATCGCACAGCAGGAGCAAGAAGTGGCAACAATCCTGAACGCCCACCTGGAGATTGTCAAGGAGGTCTCCAGGCTGCTGCTGGAAGAGGAATATATTTCAGGATCCACTTTACAGGAGCATATCGAACAGGCTAAACTGCGATCACAGGTATTAAATTAATCCGGGGACAGATCGCCAATGTACAAGGCAGAAATTATCGCCATCGGTGACGAATTGTTGCGCGGTGACGTGGTCAACACCACTGCGCCCTTCATCCTTGACCAGGTCCGGGAGTTGGGATACGAACTGATCAGGATCACCACCGTCGGCGATGAGAGTGACCGGATTGTCAAAGCCGTTCAGGAAGCCATTGGCGCCGCGGAGATCATCTTTCTCACCGGCGGTCTGGGGCCGACACCGGATGACATCACCAGGGAATCCCTGGCCAGAGCGATCAACCAGCCCCTGGAATTTCAGGCGGATCTCTGGCGGGAGATTCAGGATCTGTTTTGCCGAAGAGGCAGGGAAACTCCGCCTGCCAATATCAATCAGGCATATCTGCCCTTACACGCACAGGCAGTTCCCAACGCTCTGGGGACTGCCTGTGGCATTCTCGTAGAGTATCAGTCTACCGCCATCATTGTGCTGCCGGGCCCTCCCCAGGAGTTGCGCCGGATGTTTCAGGACACGATACGGCCCTATCTGGAGCGTCGGTATCCGGTCGATCCCCAGGGAAGGCAACAGAGCCGTATCTTCAAGGTATTTGGCATCGGGGAATCAGAGGTCATGGAACGGGTCCAGAACCTATTGGCTGCCACCCGGGACACTGGAATCAGGTTCGGTTTTTACCCCAGAAATGGGGAGGTGCACATCGTTCTCAAGACGATGGGCGGCGAAGATAAGGACAGGACATTGCTGGACCACCTGTCAGGATCCCTGAGCAACTTGCTGGGTGACGACCTCTACGGCACCGGGGATGATACCCTGCCGGCCGTGACCGGCGATCTGTTGAGGTCATATCGCCAGACAGTGGGAACTGCAGAGTCCTGCACCGGGGGCCTGATCGCCCATTATCTGACCGGTACGCCCGGTAGTTCCGAGTATTTCCGGGGCGGTATCATCGCCTATAATGCTGATGTCAAGGAGAAAATGCTGGGGGTTCGCCAAAAGACCATCGACACCTTTGGGGTGGTCAGCGAGCAGACCGTGATCGAGATGGCGACTGGCGCCCGGTCAGCTCTGGGCGTTGATTTTGGGCTTGCCACCACCGGATTGGCAGGACCCTCCGGAGGCACCGAAGAAACCCCCGTGGGCACAGTCTACGTTGGCCTGGCGGCGCCTGATGGCACCACTGCCCTCAGATTATGCTGGCCTAGAGTGAGCCGCAGCCTGGTCAAGGCCATCGCATCAAAGAAGGCTATCGATCTGCTGCGCCGGCGTCTGATCAATCGATACGGAGAGGATTAACATCACCGAACAGAATATCCGCTCTTTTATTGCCATTCAATTGCCTCAGCCACTAAGATCGGAGATCGCCAGACTGGCCGCGCCATGGCGCGCTTTGCCAGTGAATGTCAAGTGGGTGCCGGAGCAGAACTATCATCTCACCCTCAAATTTTTGGGTTCCATCACGCCGGGCGAGGGCCAGGCCCTGAGCAAGCATCTGCAGGCCCTGGCCCTCAGAAGCAGCTTCCTTCTCTCTGTCGGGGGCTGGGGCATGTTCCCCAGCATCAAGCGCCCTAACGTGTTCTGGATGGGCATGGGCGGAGAGTTGGAGGCATTACAGGATCTTTGGAGGGAGCTGGATGACCGGCTGTCTGCAAGCGGTTACCCCCGGGACCGGCACTTTCATCCGCACCTCACCCTCGGCCGGTTTCGTTCTCCCGCCAACGTGGACAGCCTGGTCGCCAGGCTGCAGCAGACGCCGGCCCTGAACCACGTAGGCACTTTTCCAGTCAATTCCCTGCAGCTGATGGAGAGCAAGCTGGGGCCTGCAGGCCCCAGCTACCGGGCGCTCTCCTCCTATGAATTCAAAGCTTAAAAATAGGTATTATCTCCAAATATTAGATTGACAACTGACTAATGGCAAAATATACTTAAATATAATCGAACATTTGTTTTGAAATAGGGGGAGGATCATGAACGACGAGAAAACCAAGGCTCTGGACCTGGCGCTAACCCAGATTGAAAGGTCATTCGGCAAGGGCTCGATCATGCGCCTGGGAGAAAAGCCGTTAACTAACATCGATGTGATTCCGACCGGCAGCCTGGCCCTGGACCAAGCTTTAGGGGTAGGAGGAGTTCCCCGCGGCCGGGTGATCGAGATCTACGGGCCTGAATCTTCCGGCAAAACCACAGTCGCCCTCCATATCATTGCCGAGGCCCAGAAAAACGGCGGCACGGCCGCTTTTATCGATGCCGAGCATGCCCTCGATCCACTATATGCTAAAAATCTGGGAGTCGATATCGACAACATGCTGGTTTCCCAGCCCGATACCGGTGAACAGGCCCTGGAGATCGTGGAAACCCTGGTCAGGAGTGGAGCCCTGGACGTGGTGGTGATCGATTCGGTCGCCGCTCTGGTGCCCAGAGCCGAACTGGAGGGAGAGATGGGGGACGCTCACGTCGGTCTTCAGGCCCGCCTGATGTCCCAGGCCTTGCGGAAACTGACCGGCGCCATCAGCAAGTCCCGCACCACAGCGATCTTTATCAATCAGATCCGGGAAAAAGTGGGAGTCATGTTTGGCAACCCCGAGATCACGTCTGGGGGGCGCGCCCTGAAATTCTACGCCTCGGTTCGTCTGGAGATCAAAAAGATCGACGTTATCAAGCAGGGCACGGATGTGGTGGGCAACCATTGCCGGGCCAAGGTAGTGAAAAACAAGGTGGCTCCTCCCTTCAAGCAGGCGGAGTTTGACATCATGTATGGGCAGGGGATATCCCGCGAGGGAGGGCTGATCGACATCGGCCTCAATCTGAACATTATCAACAAATCCGGCGCCTGGCTGTCTTATGGCGAGGAAAGACTGGGGCAGGGGCGGGAAAATGCCAAGGAATTCTTAAAGGAGCACCCGGAAATAACTTCGGAGATCGAGGCGAAGATCAGGGCCCAGATCCAGACAAGCTCACCCGCAGAAGGGAAAACAGCCGTCGATGCAGGTGAATCTTTCCCCGAAGATTAAAAGCTGTCCATCATTTTTCTTGACATGCCGTTTAAAGGATAATAAAATTTAGGTTGTGGAAACGATGAATAGAGCTTCTGCCACTTGTTTACAATAGATTAACTTTTTAAAAGACAATAAAAGTTAATTATGTTGGACAAATTTAAATATGGCTTTTTCGTGGAGAAGTTTCTATTTGCCAAAGCCGAGTTTCTACTCGGCTTTATTTTTTAAAGAGATGAAGGGAGGTGACCGGTATCTACTATTCTTTAATATTGGTTGCTGTAGCCGTGATCACCCTACTGCTGGGGATCATAGCGGGGTATTTTTTAAGGAGATATCTTGCTGAGGCCAAGATCGCCTCTGCAGAAGAAGCTGCCAACAAAATCCTTGAGGAGGCCAGGAAAGAGGTTGCGGGCAAGAAAAGGGAGGCCGTTCTGGAGGCCAAAGAAGAGGTTCACCAGATGCGGTCTGAAGCGGAGCGCGAGAACCGCGAGCGCCGGAACGAGGTACAGCGTCTCGAGCGGCGCGTCCAGCAAAAAGAAGAGTCCTTAGACCGCAAGCTGGAAAGCCTCGAAAGGAAAGAAGAGGCTCTGTCCAAGAAGGAACAAGAGTTGGAGCAGCGCAAGGCCCAAGTGGATGAGTTGACCCAGAAGCAGGTTGCAGAGCTGGAAAGAATATCAGGACTGTCAACAGAGGCGGCGCGGGAGTTGCTGCTTAACAACATCAGGCAAGAGGTCAAGCACGATGCGGCAATAATCATCAAAGAGGCAGAGAACCAGGCCCGGGAAGAGGCCGAAAAAAGGGCCAGGGAGATTGTCACTGCGGCAATTCAGAGGGGTTCTGCCGACATCGTTGCCGAGACCACTGTTTCAGTGGTACAACTGCCCAATGATGAGATGAAGGGACGTATTATCGGCAGGGAAGGCCGGAATATCAGGACCATCGAGACCCTGACCGGGATCGATCTGATCATCGATGATACCCCGGAGGCGGTGATTCTCTCCGGATTTGATCCTATTCGGCGAGAAACGGCGCGTATTGCTCTGGAAAAACTGATCGTCGACGGGCGCATCCATCCGGCGCGTATCGAAGAGATGGTGGAGAAGGCCCAGAAAGAGATGGATCAGAAGATCAGGGAAGAAGGGGAACAGGCGGCCTTTGAAGTGGGAGTGCCCAATCTCCACCCTGAACTGATCAGACTGCTGGGCCGCCTGAAGTTCAGAACCAGTTACGGCCAGAACGTTTTGAAACATTCCCTGGAGGTGGCCTTTCTGGCCAGTTCCATGGCTGCCGAACTGGGAGCGGATGTGCAATTGGCTAAAAGGGCCGGTTTGCTGCATGATATCGGCAAGTCTGTAGACCATGAAGTGGAAGGACCACACGTTACGATCGGGGTGGACCTGGCCCGTAAGTACCGGGAGAATCCCGAGGTCATTCACTGTATTGCTGCCCACCATGGGGACCAGGATCCGGAGACGATTGAGGCAGTTCTGGTGCAGGCGGCTGATGCCATCTCGGCGGCGAGGCCCGGGGCCAGGCGAGAAACGCTGGAAACATATCTTAAAAGGTTGGAAAAACTGGAGAAAATTGCAGAATCTTTTAGTGGTGTGGAAAAATCTTACGCCATTCAGGCCGGACGCGAGATTCGTATTCTGGTCAAGCCTGAAGTACTCGACGACCTGCAGTCAGCGCAACTGACCCGGGAGATCGTTAAAAAGATTGAGAGCGAACTGGAATACCCGGGACAGATCAAGGTTATTGTGATCAGAGAAACGCGCAACATAGACTACGCCAAATAGCCAAACGAACACAGGCCCGCCTCGTAGCGGGCTTTTTTTTATCCATTGGGAAAAACAAGTTTTCTATGCTAGGAAAAGGAAATTGCCCAGAGCAGGATTTGCAAGAATGCTGACGAATAACTAGCAATTAGGCTTTTGAGAAAGATTAATCTGTTCTCCAGGAAGGAAAATGAATAATGGCAAAAGTACAAAGAAAGGACGGCAGCGTTTCTCATATTGCGAACCTGCTCACTTCCATCTTGCTCTGCTATCCGGAAATCGGTACTATCAATCTGGACCCCAAGACAAATCTGGTCAAATTCACCTTCTACCTCTCCAGTTCGCTGAACTCAGGGGCGATCGGGGACTTTAAGAAACACATGCGCCAATCGCTGGAAGCGTATTATTATTTAATTAACAAGGATGTAGAAGTCTGCACTTTCTCTTTTCAGACCCAGGACTGCTTCACCACTCTAGAATTTCAAAGGGACGTGCTCACTCTCACCCAGAAGGAGGTCGCCCTGATCATCGCCCTGCTCAAGGAGCAGTTTGAGGGAGATCTGATCGCCAACGAAGAGGAAGACCTGCTCACCGATGATCTGACTCTTCAGGAAGAGTTAATCGGGCGCATGCTGGAGCATACTAGAGAGGCGAGCACCAACAGCAGGCTGATCGCCCTGCGGGACGAGGGCCGGGTGTTAGTTTTTAACAAGTAACCGGTTAGGCCGGGGAGGTATCCTATTCCTTGAAAATATTGTTCCTTGGGGATATTGTTGGTCGTCCCGGACGGCGTGCGATCCATGAACTGCTCCCCGCCATAAAAAAAAAATATGAGCCCAGATTCACCATTGCTAATGGCGAGAATGCTGCAGGAGGCAACGGCATCACCGAGGAGATAGCCGATGATCTTTGCAGTGCCGGTATCGATGTGCTGACGATGGGCAACCACGTATGGGATAACAAGGATATCTACAACTTCATCGATAGAGACTACAGGATTATCAGGCCCGCCAACTATCCACCGGACTCACCCGGAAGCGGCTATACCCTGGCTCGCAAGGCCAATTGCCAGATTGGCGTTGTCAACCTCTCCGGACGGGTGTTTATGCCGCCCCTGGATTGCCCCTTCAGGGCAGTAGACCAGATCATTCCCCTTCTGAAAAATGAAACCCCGATTATTATTATCGATTTTCATGCCGAGGCTACCTCGGAGAAAAATGCTCTGGGATGGTATGTGGACGGCAGGGCCACTGCAGTGGTGGGCACGCATACCCATATTCAGACTGCCGATGAAAGAATTCTTCCCAGGGAAACGGCCTACATTACCGATGTTGGCATGACCGGACCAAGAGACTCGATCCTGGGTGTGCGGACCGATCTGGTTCTGGATAAATTGATCGGCCTCAGGCCGGTACGCTTTGAAGTGGCAAGCGGTCCCTTGCAACTGAACGCAGTGGCCATAGAGGTCGATGAGTGCAGTGGAAGGGCGCGAGAAATCCTGAGAATCCAGGTGGTAAAGGACGAATAGGTATCGGTTGCAATCTGCAAATAGCAATGTTATGATAAATTGCAAGTATTTGTTTTTAAGAACAGTGGTGTAAGAATCAACAAAGGGGAGGTTGAAACGTGGATGTATTGAAGGTTGCAGCAAAATCCAGCCCTAACTCGGTAGCAGGTGCTCTAGCCGGAGTGTTGCGGGAAAAGGGTTCCGCAGAACTTCAGGCAATCGGAGCAGGAGCCCTAAACCAAGCTGTGAAAGCAGTAGCCATCGCCAGAGGTTTTGTAGCTCCCAGTGGTGTCGACCTCATTTGCATCCCCGCTTTTACCGATATAATCATTGATGGAGAGGAACGGACTGCCATCAAGCTGATTGTCGAACCGAGATAGTTGCTGTGTTTTCAGGCTTAATGATGGCCTGTTTATTTCGAGGGAAATAAACAGGCTTTTATGTTAGGAATAAGGAGCGATCGGATGATCTGCGTCGATATGCACTGTGATTCAGTATCTGAGGCCCATAAGACCGGGCGCGATCTGGCGCAACGCTCTCAGCAGGGTCAGGCAGACCTACCCAGACTGCGGCAGGCGGGGATCAAGATCCAGTTCTTCGCCCTCTTCCCCGAGCGCGCCTACCATCCCGGACGCACGTTATACCAGGTATTGCGGCTGCTGGATTATGCGTCGGAATCCTTGAGGGAAGAGGGCGGCGCCATGGTGATTACCACCCGCCACGATCTGGAGCAGTGCTTGGCCACAGACAAGCTTGGCGCTCTCCTGACGATAGAGGGAGGAGAACCCCTGGAGGGGGAGGTCCGGATTCTGCGGGCTCTGCACCGACTGGGGGTGCGGGGTCTCGGCTTGACCTGGAACAACCGCAACGAATTGGGGGATGGTGTTGATGAGAGCCGGTCAGGCGGCGGTCTGACGAGATTTGGACGCCAGGTCGTGCAGGAGATGAATAGACTGGGCATGATCGTAGATGTCTCCCACCTGTCAGAGGCCGGTTTCTGGGCAGCGCTGGAGCAGAGCAGCGCGCCGGTGATCGCCTCCCATTCCAACTGTGGAGCGATCCGCGAGCATCCCCGCAATCTTACAGATCAGCAGATCAAAGCTATCGCCCAGCAAGACGGACTGGTGGGCGTCAACCTGGTTCCGCAGTTTGTTGGGCCTCCGGGCGCCGGGCCACCCTCGCTGATCGACCATATCGATCACATCTGCGAACTGGTGGGTGACGATTACGTGGGATTTGGCTGTGACTTCGATGGGACAGATGAACTCATCTCCGGAGTTCACGATGTCACAGATTTCCCTGTGCTAATCGCCGCTCTCCGGGACCGGGGATATGGTGACGCCTCCATCGGCAAGATCTGCGGACTAAACTGTCTACGGGTGCTCAGATCAGTGCTGCCGGAGAGGTAGTCACCGGGCAAAGGAGTGGCGGCATGCCAGCGGATCTGCATATACACAGCACTGCCTCGGACGGCAGATGGACACCTGGTGAAATTGTTCAACAAGCTCAGGCAATCGGGCTCGGGGCGATCTCGCTGACCGACCACGATACTGTAGACGGGATTGAGCCAGCGCGGCAGGCGGCTGGCTCAGGCGGTCTGGAGGTCATCCCGGGGATCGAACTGAACACTGACCTGGCAGGCCGGGAAATACACATTCTGGGCTATTATATCGACCTTAGTTCGAAGCGCCTGGCAGACACTCTGGCCACCCTGAGGAGCGCCCGGGAGAACAGGGCGCTGATGATCATCGACAGGCTGGCGAGGCTGGGGATCAGGATCGACTATGGCCACCTGCAAAGGGTGGCCGGCAGGGCCACCATCGGCCGGCCACACATCGCCCAGGTAATGTGCGAAGAGGGATATGTCTCCTCGGTGGCAGAGGCCTTCGAGCGCTACCTCGGCAACGGAAAATCAGCCTATATTGGCCACCATAAGCTGGACCCGTTCATGGCGATCGAGGAAATCCTGAACGCGGGAGGTGTTCCGGTGATGGCGCACCCGGGCTTGGCCAGAAAGGATGACCTGATCCCCGAATTTGTCAGCCATGGTCTGCAGGGGATCGAGGTTTTCTATCCCTTTCACACGCCTGAGGATACGGCCAGGTATCAGCAGATCTGCCAGGCTGATCACCTGATCATGACCGGCGGGACCGATTACCACGGACCTGGTTACAGATACCCCGCCCTGGGGACGGTGGCGGTCCCGGACCAGGTCGTGGAAGAGCTGAAAAGAGCGCATCATCGACGCCATGACGGATAACAGGCAGGAATCTTGAGGAGTACGGCGAACATTAGTCCACAGGGCTATGGCAGACCCGGCACGGATGATGCCATTCAGGTGCCCGCCTGTTCCTGCAGTCAATGATCAAGACTTGATAATAATAATAAGGTGAGGCTATGCAACCAGATAAGATCACTATCGAGCAACTCCGTTCAGGCTTCGAAAAAAATGGCTACGTCGCAGAGGATGAGATCACCGTACCTGTGTACCTGGCTCTCCGTCTGGAAAAACCGATCCTGATCACCGGAGCGCCGGGAGTGGGGAAGACCGAGATCGCCAAGGTGCTGTCAGGGGTGTTCGGTACTGACCTGATCCGTCTCCAGTGCTACGAGGGGCTCGATGAGAACAAGGCTCTCTACGAGTGGAACTATCAGCGCCAACTGATCAAGATCCAGCTGATCCGGGAGAGCGCCTCTGAGGAGGCCGTCGAACAAGACCTGTTCTCATCCGAGTATTTGCTGGAGCGGCCGATCCTGAAAGCGATCCAGGCTCCCAAAAAGGTGGTCCTGCTGATCGACGAGATCGACAAGACCGACGAGGAATTCGAGGCCTTTCTCTTTGAGGTGCTGTCCGATTTTCAGGTCTCCATACCGGAACTGGGCACCATAAAGTCGCGCCACATCCCCATGGTTGTGCTCACCAACAATGGTGAGCGGGAACTCTCCGACGGCCTGAAGCGCCGGTGCGTCTTTTTATATATCGACTATCCCAGCGTGGAGAAGGAGATCAGGATCATCAGGGTCAAGGTCCCGGAAGCCGGGGAGCGATTGGCCGAAGAGGTGGCCCTGGCGATGAGCTGCCTGAGGCATAGCCTGGACCTCAAGAAGAAGCCGTCGATCTCCGAAGCTCTCGACCTCGCTCATGCCCTGGTGCTGTATGGCGCCACCCGGCTGGAGCCGGAGTGGGTGCAAAAGACGATCAACCTCCTGCTCAAGGACAAAGAAGACCTGGATCTCTTCAATGGTCAGGTAGGATCGGCAGGCCTGGTGGAGATTGTGCGCAGCGAACAGGCAAAACGCCATTAGAGAGAGGGCCCTGACTTGCGGAACTATCTGGAAAACAACCTGGCGCGTTTTGTGCACATTCTGCGGCACCTGGGAATCACGGTCAGCACCGGGGAAACCATTACCGCCTTGAAGGCGCTCCAGCTGGTCGACATCATGCAGAAGGAGCATGTAAGGCGCACCCTGCAGGCAACCCTGGTGAAAAATCATGAAGAGGAGCCGGTCTTCATCCGGGCCTTCGACAGCTTCTTTGCTGTTCCGGAAGTGAAGCGGCAGCAACAGCAGGAATGGCAGGAGAGCAAGGATGAGCGGGCGCAACTCATTGCCGAGGCGGAGCAGGACCTGACCTATCTGGGCGAACAGCTGGAGATCGGCGAGGAGGAAAAACTGCTGTATTCCCAGCTGGCCGAAGAAGAGAAGAGAAAGATTAAGAATTATCTGGAGGCCAGCTTTCTACCAGAGGACCGCCACCACGCCTTCAAACCGATGCTGGAGTTCCAGGTGCGCGGATCGTTGCGCTACTGGAAGCAGCGTTTGGCAGAGGAGGGCGAACTGCCCCTCATGCCAGGGGCGGGCGTTGACGACGAGATCCTGGCAGCAGTTGGGCAGGAACTCGGTAACACCGACGGCAACCTGCTCTACGAGGACATGAAGCGGATCGGAGATCGCGACCTGCCCAGGGTGACCAATATCCTCAAGAAGCTGTCCCGGAAGATGGCCACGAAGATCTCCCGGCGCTACCGGATGAGCAAGAAAGTGGTCAAGATCGACCTCCGGCACAGCATCAAGTCCAACATCCGCTACGGCGGCATTATTTTTAATCTCAAGTACAGGCAGAAACGCGTCCAGAAACCGAGCATCCTGCTGTTGTGCGATGTGTCCGGGTCGATGGCCCGCTATGCGGCCTTCGTGATCCAGTTTATCTATGGGCTCAGCGCCGTGATCAGGCATATTGAAAGTTTTATTTTTTCGGAAGAACTGGAACCGGTGACTCCATACTTCAAAAGGATCAGGCCTTTCGAGGTGACCATGGCGGAATTGATCGGGAAGAGCCGTATCTGGGGCAAGGGCACCAATTTTGGGGTCTCGCTGAACACGCTGCAGTCACGCTTCCCATTATTGCTTACCCCGCACACCGTGATCATGGTGGTCAGTGATACCAAAACCCTCGAACTGGAGCGGGCGGAAAAGGAGTTGGCGGGCATCAAGCGGTCGGTCAAGGAGATTCTCTGGCTGAATACCCTGCCGCATGATGAATGGAAGGACCTGCGATCGGTCAGCATGTTTCAAAAATATGCCCAGATGTACGAGTGCTACACCCTGGCGCATCTGGAAAAGGTCCTCAGGAGACAGTTCCTTCACTAACAACAGGAGCGGGGGCGAAGAGAACGGACCGCAATTATGCACAGCTTGCCCTGTTCTACGACCGGCTGATGCAGGGGATCGATTATGAGGCGTGGGTCAGTTATATCGAGGAGATCGTCAGCCAATCCCGGGGCCAGATCGGCGCCGTTGCCGACCTGGCCTGTGGGACGGGAAATTCCAGCCTCCCCTGGGCGGCCAGGGGCTATCGCACCTTTGGAGTAGACCTGTCGGCAGAGATGCTGGAGATCGCCAGGGCCAAGATGGAGGCCAGGGGGCTGGCGGTCACCTTTCTTCAACAAGATATCTGCGACCTGCAGCTGGATCTGCCGGTCGATCTCGCAGTCTGCTTCCAGGATGGCTTCAACTACATCGTGAAGATCGAGGACCTGCGCAGGGCATTTCAGGCAGTTTACCGGAATCTTGGTCCGGGCGGCCTGTTCATTTTCGACCTCAACTATCTGCCGCGCATCGTCTCCTCCAACCAGTCCGTGGCCCTGGTCCAGGAGGACGGATTCACCATGAACTGGCAGGCCGAATACCACGAGCCGGAGAGCATCTGGAGCATCGAGGTGTCGGGCCTGATTGAGGATGGAAATAGCCGCCGCCAGTATCGCGAACAGCACCGGGAGCGGGTCTACGAACCGTATGAGGCCTGGTCGCTGTTGGCGGAACAGGGTTTTACGAGTCTGCACAGCTATCAGGCCTTCACCTTCGAGCATCCGCACGACCAGTCTCCCCGGATCGTGTACGTGGCACAGAAGATCTGAAATATTGGAATACAATTCCATACATGGGGGGCAAGACCGTTGATGAAATTGTTGTTGGTGCGGCACGGGCAGACGCTCTGGAACCATACGGCACGCTACCAGGGCCATTCTGATATTGAGCTCAGCGATACCGGACGCACTCAGGCAAAACTGCTGGCCGGGCGCCTGGCCAATGAAGAGATACAGGCGGTCTACGCCAGCGATCTCAAGCGGGCCCTGGAAACGGCCAGCATCATCGCCGAGCCCCACGGCCTGGCGGTGCAGGCGCTGCCTGAGCTGCGGGAACTCAACTTTGGCGCTTGGGAAGGCCTGACCTTTGAGGAGATCAAAACCCGTTACAGCGACATTGCGGATAATTGGCACGCCTCCCCGGGATTGGTCCGTATTCCTGAAGGAGAGTCCTTTCAGGAGTTGACAGTCAGGGCCAACAGCGCTGTTGCCAGCCTGATCAAAAAGCATGATCCGGCTACTATTGCAGTGGTGACGCACGGGGGAACGATCCGGGCGATCATCTGTGCCCTACTGGGCATCGACCTGAACAATCTGTTCAGAATCCGCCAGGATAACGGCGCCCTGAATGTCATCGATTACTATGACGGCTACGGCATCCTGGGTTTGCTGAACGATACCGACCACTTTGAACGGGGCCGGGGCTCCGGGGCCAATAGCGTTTTTAACAAGTAGTGGCTCCTGCCGTTTCGTGAATGAGGTTAAACTAGTTTGACAACATAAAAAGAGCGACCAGTTATTGTGTTCGCATAATTATTAGGCTCGGGTAGGAGTGAGAAACAAAAGATGTTTTCGTCGATCGATGAGCTACAGCAGCAGTTGTCCCAATGCCAATACCTGATAGACAGGCCCGTTGCCACGGTCATCTACCTCGCTCTGAAGCTCCAGAAGCCTCTTCTGGTAGAGGGTCCGGCCGGCGTGGGCAAAACGGAACTGGCCAAGGTGATCGCCCAGGCCACCGGCAGCAGGCTGATCCGCCTGCAGTGCTACGAGGGGCTGGATGAGGCCAAGGCTCTTTACGAGTGGAACTACCAGAAACAATTGCTGCGGCTGCATATTGACCAGGTCCAGAACAGGTCCTGGGCGGAAGCGAAGCAGGACATTTTCTCCGCCGAGTTTCTGCTGCACCGGCCGCTGCTGGAGGCCCTGCTGGCCGATGAGCGGATCGTCCTCCTGATCGATGAGGTCGACAAGAGCGATGAGGAGTTCGAGAGTTTTCTGCTGGAGATCCTGTCGGATTATCAGGTGACGATACCGGAGCTGGGTACCGTCAAGGCTAACGGGATTCCGATCGTGATTCTCACCAGCAACAGCTTCCGGGAATTTGGGGATGCCCTGAAGCGCCGCTGCATTCACCTTTACCTGGACTATCCCAGCTTCGAGCGGGAGCTTCAGATTATCCATCTGAAGGTGCCCGGCATTGGGCAGGCTCTGGGGCAGCAGGTCGTGTGTTTCGTGCAGGCGATCCGGAAGCAAAAGCTGAAGAAGGCGCCCAGCATCTCCGAAACCCTCGACTGGGCCAGGGCGCTGCTGAGCATGGGTATTGAATTCATCGACGAGGAGATCGTCCAGAACACCTTGAGCATCCTGCTAAAGTACCAGAGCGATATCACCAAGATCTCTCCCAAGGTCTCCTCCTATATGCCGGACTAAGCCGGGCACAAAGAAACGTAAAGGAACAGGGCCATGGAGGCAAAAATTTTAGAGTTCTGCCGCCTGCTGCGCCGGGGCGGTATCAATGTCTCTTTTACACAGATAGTTGGCGTCCTCCAAGCGGTGTCGGAGGTAGGTTTCTGCTGGAACGATTTTTACATTGCCATGAGTTCCATCCTGATCGCCGACCATGCAGACCAGCCCCTATTTGACCGGTTATTTCACCTTTATTTCCGTTCGCTGCAAGCTTCGAATGCGACTAACAGCAGTGTGGAAATAGCTGCTGGTGACAGCGCCAGTACAGTGGCCGAGCTTGCTGGGAGTGCCGATGGATCAGGCATCGGCCGGGGAGCCGGAGCATCGCCGTTCCTGTTGTTGATCAGGGCAGTCAAGGAGAACAATCGACCGCTGCTGGAACGTCTGGCGCAGGTGGCGGTAAACAGCCTGGGACCCCTGGCCAGGACCGATCTGCAGAACATGGACGAAACTCTGGTCCGGGCCAAAGTGGCGATCGGCTGGTATGAGGGTGTCAACCGTCTGGAAAGAACCAAGCTGCTGGAAAACCTCAGCGAGATTGCTTACGATCGGTGGATTACCAGCCTGGGATGGCTGGAAGACCGGATCGAGCAGCTATTGGGGGAGCACTTTGTCAGTCTGTTTGGCAGCGAAGCTCTGGATGACATCGCCACTGCTGCCAACCTGAAGGAGAAGGAGTTCTACCGCCTGGATAACCTGGAGGTGGAGGAGATCAGGCGCCGGATCACCAAGCTGGCCCGCAAGCTGGCCTCCAAATACGCCAGGCGATACCGGCGGGCTAAGCGCGGGGAGATCGACATGCGCAGAACAGCCCGGCAGGCGCTGCTTACCGGGGGGACACCGGTGCGCCTGCGCTACCGGCAGAAAAAAATCAGCAAGCCGGAACTGGCGGTGCTCTGCGATGTTTCAGGCTCCGTCGCCGTCTTCAGTGAATTCATGCTGCAGTTGGTCTACACCATCCAGAACCGGTTTCGGGCGGTTCGTTCCTTCTTATTCGTCGATGTGGTGGACGAGGCCACCCTCTATTTTAAAAACGAGGATATCGAAGCCGCACTGGGAGAGGCTTTTGCCAAGGCCTATTTCTCCTATTCCGGGTTTTCTGACTATGGCCGGGTATTCACCTTGTTTGCCAACTATTACCTGGCAGGAATTGATCCCCGCAGCACCCTGATCATCCTGGGTGACGCCAGGAACAACTGGAGGCTGGACGAGAGGGACTATTTTCAGAAAATCGCCGATCACGTGAGGAGGATCATCTGGTTCAATCCCCAACCCAGGGACAACTGGGACAAGGAGGACAGCATCATGCAAGTATATGCTCCGTATTGCAGGCAGGTTTTTGAATGCAGAAACCTGCGGCAGCTAGAGGACCTGATCGAAGCGATTCTTTAAGGCATATATTACATAGATGAAGGCAATTGACTCCAGGGCCTGTTGTGTTAATATGGCGTCAAGGGAACCCGGGAAAGCCCGGCGCCGGAGAGGGGATGGTGGCATGCTTTCTTACCAGGAGATCATAGTGAGAATGGTGGCCTCCCTGGTGGTGGGCCTGATCATCGGTTATGAGCGCTCCAGGCGCCAGAAGCCGGCGGGGCTCAGAACCTATGCCCTGGTGTGTATCGGTTCTACCCTGTTCATGATTATCAGTGCCTATGGCATGCAGGCGGTGCCCAACCTGTCTGTTTTAAAGGCTGACAGCTTACGGATGGACCCCGGCCGGGTGGCCGCGCAGATTGTCACCGGCATCGGTTTCCTCGGTGCGGGCATGATCTGGAAGGAACGGGGCACAGTGCGCGGTCTGACCACCGCCGCCAATCTGTGGGTAACGGCCGGCATGGGGATGGCCCTCGGACTGGGGCTATACTTTTTAACCCTCGTCAGCGTGACCTGCATCTTTGCCGCCCTGTACAGCCCTACGGTCTTGTGCCGTTTGGGATTGCTCAGGTATCAGGACGAGGACCAGCAGAAAAAGAGCGTTGTTGACAATTATTGAGCAGTGGTTTCATAACGACGATAAACTCACTGAAGAAGGGTTGATCACGGAGACCACAGAAATTATCTTGCATAATCAGGGGATGCGGAGCGGCATCGAATGCAGCCTTTGCATACGTTGTCCCCGCGACAGGGTACAGGGTTGTTGTGCGATCAGCCCTGTATTTTTATTGACCGACATCGGGTATTTTATCAGCAATAATGGCGACGATTTTGTGATTAAGCTGTTGGATAGCCCGTACACCGATCTCTTCGAGCACCAGTTCCGGATCAATGCTGTCGAAAGAGCAGACGATCGGGCGGTCTGCCGGTTTCACCATCCGGAGATCGGGTGCAGAATTCCCCTGGCTTATAGGAACACCGTGTGCCGGCAGTTTCTCTGTCCGGAAGTGAAGCTGTGGCAGGATCACCGCGCCCGGCGCTGGGTACAGTTCTGGTTGCGCCTCCAGGAGGAGGAGATCAGGGGCCAGCAGTTGCTGGCGGCAGAATGCGTCAAGAAGGGCTATTCGCTGCTGGTCCACAGGCAGGAGTGCCTGCAGCTGATCGGAGAAAAATACCAGGAGCTGAGATTCGACCTGCCCGACGGGTACCAGCAGACCGAATGGATCATGTTGGACAAACAGGAGCGGGGATGCCCGGTACCAATCAAATAAAGCAATTATACAAATGAAAGTGGAAGGTCGCCTATCTTCTTTTTGCTGGTCAAGCTATTCGAGTAATGACCTATCACTCAACAGGAAGAGCGACCTTCCATTTGTCATTATGCCCGGATCTCCGGTTTATATACAGCGATTTGCTATGCAATTAAAAGCTGGCTGCCTTTTAGAATGACGGGCAAACTGCATAAAACAACTCCGCTGAGAGCAGAATGATCAAGGCAGAATTTTTAAATTGCTCGAGGGGGACAACATTTAGATGCCCGAGCTGAGACAGGAGCCCATAACCAAGAACTGGGTGATCATCGCCACCGAACGCAGTAAAAGGCCTTCCGATTTTCCGGTCAGGCAGGATGAGAGGAGGGGTGGCGCCTGCCCCTTCTGCAAGGGCAATGAGAAACTGACCCCGCCGGAAATCACTGCCTACCGGGAGGCAGGAACCAGACCGGACGACCCGGGATGGTGGATCAGGGTGGTCCCCAACAAGTTTCCAGCCCTGGAAAATAGCAGCAGGGAGACAGATATCAAGCGAAACTATTTTACCAGCATGGCCGGAGTCGGGGCGCATGAAGTGATAGTCGAATCGCCGGAGCATGATCTGTCTTTGGAACAGCATGATCTGGTGCAGATCCAGGAGATCCTGCGCGCCTGGAGAGACCGGCACAATGCAGCGATCTCCAGGTCTCCCATCAGGTATGTACAGATTTTCAAGAATGAGGGCGCAGTGGCCGGCGCCTCGCTAGAACACCCGCATAGCCAGTTAATCGCCACTCCTCTGATCCCCTCGGTCGTCGAACATGAACTGTACGGCGCCAGCGACTTCTACATGGATCGCGGCAGCTGCCCTTATTGCCAGATGATCGCCCACGAGGCGGGATCAGGCGACCGGGTGATCGCTGCCAATCAGCAATTTATCGCTTTCTGTCCCTTTGCATCGCGTTTCCCCTTTGAAATCTCCATTCTTCCCAAACGGCATCAGGCAAGTATTTCCGGCATCGATGAGTCCATGATCAAAAATCTAGCCGCCATTATGAAAGAGACCATGCAGAAACTGGCTGCTGTTTTGCATCATCCTCCTTACAATTTGATGCTGCACACGGCGCCAGTCGGCTATGCCGAGTCTCCCTACTACCACTGGCACCTGGAGGTCCTGCCGCGGTTGACAATAGTGGCCGGTTTTGAATGGGGAACCGGATTCTACATCAATCCCACCCCGCCGGAGACCGCAGCCAAGTACCTCAGGGAAACCGCCCTTCATTAGACTCGCTATAAGGAGAGATGCCAGATGCCCAAGAAACCCTTAAAGATACTGATCGCTGCTACCGAGGTCGTTCCCTTTGCCAAAACCGGCGGCCTGGCTGACGTGGCCGGATCTCTTCCGAAAGCCCTGGCCAAGCTGGGCCACGATGTCCGGATCGTCATGCCCAAATACAAGCAGATCAGGGAAGGGGATTATCTGCTGGATTATCCGGTGGAGATGGATCACCACCTGGAAACGGGCATTATCAAGCAAGCCCGGCTGAATGACGGAACCGTCAACATCCCTGTCTATCTGATCGATAACCACCAATATTATTACCGCGACCGCATCTACTGTTTCCCGGACGAAGCGGAGCGCTTCAACTTCTTCTGCAAGGCGATTATCGGGATGTTGCCCCGGATCGACTGGCAACCCCATCTCATCCACTGCAACGACTGGCAGACAGGGCTGGTGCCCCTGATCCTGCAGACCAAGTATGCGGATGATCCCTACTATCAGACCATCGGCACCCTGTTAACCATTCACAACCTGCAGTACCAGGGCCTTTTTCCTAGACAGGCCATGAATCTGCTCGGGCTGGGGGATGAGTACTTCACCCCGGAACGCCTGGAATTTTATGGGGAGATCAACTTTTTGAAGGCCGGCATCGTCTATGCCGACATGATCAATACGGTGAGCAACAAGTATGCCCTGGAGATCCAGACGCCCGAGTACGGAGAGCGGCTTGATGGCCTGTTGCGCAAAAGAGCGCAGGACCTCTACGGGATCGTCAACGGAATCGATTATGATGAATACAACCCGGCCACCGACCAGCATATCTATAAGAATTACAGCCTGGAAAGCATCGACTGTAAAAAGGTGAATAAGGACCGCCTGCAACAGGAGATAGGTCTGACCGCCGGCGCCGCCCCACTGATCGGGATGGTCTCCAGGCTGGTGGACCAGAAGGGTCTTGACCTGATTAGCAGCATCTTCGTGCAGATGATGGATCTCGGCGTGCAGTTCGTGCTGCTGGGCAGCGGCGACGATCACTACCAGAAACTGTTTGCCGAGTTGAAGATGAGGTATCCCAGCCAGGTGGCCATCTACCTGGGATTCAACCCTGACCTGGCTCAGAAGATCTACGCCAGCGCGGACATGTTCCTGATGCCCTCCCGCTTTGAGCCCTGCGGCCTGAGCCAGTTGATCAGCCTGAGATACGGGACCATTCCTATTGTCCGCGCCGTGGGCGGCCTGGCGGACACTATTGAAAACTATGATCAGGTCAGGGAGAGAGGCAATGGCTTCTCCTTCAAGCCTTACGAGCCGGGCGCCCTCCTAAGCACGATCAAGCAGGCGGTGGCGCTCTATCAGGACCAGCCCGGCCAGTGGCGGAAACTGATCATCAACGCCATGAAAGGCGATTTTTCCTGGAACAAGTCGGCCCAGGAATATGTCATGCTCTACGAAAAGGCGATCCACCAGAACCTGGCGACGCTGTACCGCGTGGTCTAAGTAAGCTTTCCAATTACTTTGTCGAGCTTCCTTCGGGAAGCTTTTTGATTGTTGAACTGAAAAAGGCAGGGAAATGGACGAATGTGGCGAAAGGGTAGGTTGAGAGGCATGATCAATCTGAATTAAAAAGAGGTATTACCCTTGTCCCCCCTAGAAGAAATGGTGCTGGTAGTCAAAACAGGCTTACTATCCCGTCAAGGGGCTCTGCTTGCCAGAGGATTTCGTCAGGGTGTAGATCCATTCTTGTTGCAGTCCATCGAACGGAATGGTTTTTTTGTCCCTCGGACCAGGGCAGAACATTGCGCCGATATGAAGCAGATCATCCTGTACCTGGTCCTGAAACACGGTAATTCTGTCTTCATGTATCAGCGGGTTAAAGCCACCACGGAAACCAGGCTGATGAACCTGTACTCGATTGGACTGGGCGGTCATATCAACCCGGCTGGTGGGCTGCAAGGCGAACAACTCCTGAGCATGAACTTGAACCGCGAGCTCAAGGAGGAGGTTCAGTTCGAGGGCGCCTTCTCTTACCGGCTGATCGGCACTGTCAATGATGACCAGTCGGAAGTGGGCCGGTATCACCTGGGAATAGTCTACCTGGTTTCATGCCCTACGCCCGAGATCAGGATCCGGGAGACCGAGAAGCTTGCCGGTGGTCTTGTGCCCATTGCCGAAGTCGCGTCTCATGAGTCTTCCTTAGAAACCTGGTCTGCCCTGATCCTGCCGGGTGTGATCAAAATATGCGGCTGATGGCGGAGTAGGGTATGCTTGCCGCCCTAGCTTATCACCGGCTCTGCGCGCCTGTTCAGAGAACTGGGGAAACTGTTTGGTTATGAAGAGGCGGCAATTCAGGAGTATCTGGCGACTAAAGTTTTCTGAAATTAGTGCCGTGGCATGTTGGGCAGGGCGGGAGAGTATCGGTTGTGTTGTCCAAGTGGATAATCTCACTGCATCTAGTGCACCGATAGTAGCCAATGCCCGGTTTATCTCCTGTAGTTGCCAAGTTAATGCCTCCTTACCTAGCAATGCCTACCATAATAACCTAATTCTACAAAATGGGGGATTATCCTTTAGGGTACAGAGGGAAGAAAAATATTTTATGTGCAATAATTAGCAGAAACTGGAGAGCCTCTGGGCTCTTTTTATTTCAAAAAAAGCAGCCGATTAGGGCCGCTCCCTGCTGACGCCTAAATGGTTCAGCAGGGCGTCTCCGTTCCTGGCCAGGATGATGACGCCACCATCGAGGACGCGTGGCCGTGGGCGACCGAGCACCGTACGCGCGCCCATACTACAAGGCTTAAAATATTGGTATAATATTTTCAGCACAATACAAGGAGCTTAAATGCCTTGGTAGACAAGAAGCCTTTGCAGTTTATCACTTTTACCTGGGGCTGTCAGATGAATGACCACGACACCGAGATCATGCGCGCCCTGTTGGAGGAGGCCGGCCTGGTCTGGACCGACGAGGTTGCAGACGCAGATGTAGTGGTGCTCAACACCTGCTCCGTACGCCAGAGCGCGGAGCAGAAGGTGCTGGGTTTCCTGGGAACATTGAAGCATCTCAAAGAAAGCCGCCCCGGGATGATCGTGGCCGTCGGCGGCTGCATGACCCAGAACCAGGAGTTCTTCAAGCAGCTAACGAGATCCAAGCACGTCAACGTGATCTTCGGGGCGCGCAGTTGGCACCGGTTGCCATCCCTGATCTCCCGCTTTATCAGCACCAGGACTCAGGTGGTGGAGACGGACCTGGATGACCAGCCGCCTCAGGAAGCCCTGCCGGCCCACCGGGACAGCCAGGTGCGGGCCTATGTCACCATCATATACGGATGCGACAATTTCTGTTCCTACTGCGTGGTACCCTACGCCCGGGGGCGGGAGAAGAGCCGTCAACTGCCGGAGATTCTCCAGGAAGTTCAGAACCTGACTGACCGGGGCTACCGGGAGGTCACGCTGCTGGGGCAGAATGTCAATTCCTACGGCAAGGACCTGCCTGGCCAGGTGAACTTTGCTGCCCTGTTGAGGAGTCTTGACCAGGTGCCCGGTTTGGCCCGCATCAGCTACATGACCTCTCATCCCAGGGATTTCTCAGACGAACTGATCGAGACGATCCGTCAATCCCAGAAGGTGTGCGAGCATTTCCACCTGCCCCTGCAGTCCGGGAGCAACAGTGTTCTGGAACGGATGAACCGGGGCTATACCAGGGAACAATATATCCAACTCGTGGCTAAAATACGCTCAGCTATTCCTGGCGCCAGCATCACCACTGACCTGATCCTGGGATTCCCGGGGGAGACCGGGGAGGAGTTCGAGGAGACCCTGGCGCTGGTACGGCAACTGCGCTTCGATTCCATCTACACCTTTTTATATTCGCCGCGGCCGGGTACGCCTGCCGCTTTGATGTCCGAGCAGGTCTCCCGCGAGGTGAAGCAGCAGCGTTTTGCCAGGCTGGCAGAGACCCAGAACGGGATCTCCCTGGAGATCAACCAGACCCTGGTGGGGCAGTCGCAGGAGGTGCTGGTGGAAGGGAAGAGCAAGAACAATCCAGAGCGCTGGAGCGGGAGGACCCGTACCGCCAAGATCGTGGTCTTTGCGGGAGATGGTGATCTGACAGGCGAGATCCTGGACGTCGCCATTGACTGCGCCCAGACCTGGAACCTGATCGGAGATCTAAAATATGTCCAGAAAAAAGAGGAATCGCTGCCAATAACCAGAACTTAAAATAATATCAAAACACGGAGGTGAAACATTGCTTGTCCATCATTATAGAAAAAGCTCACGAATTGGGTCATGCGCTCTCTGAAAGCAATGAGGCAGCTATCCTGAACGCCGCAGAGATGAACCTTGATCAGGACGGCGAGGCGCAGGTCCTGATCAAGAAGTTTCAAGCAATGCATAAAAGTATTCAGGATGCTGAACAGGCCAAGAAAGAAGTCAGCGATGAGGATTGGAACGATTTCAACCAGGTTCAGGAGAAGATGAAGGAAAATAAGGCCGTGCAAGCCTATTTTGCCGCCTTGCAAAACTTTCAGAAACTGCTTCAGGATGCCAATACGGAGATCAACAAGGTGCTTACCGGAGGCGAATCCTGCTCTCCCGCTGACTGCGGCAGCTGTTCTCTGGATTGCGAGCATTAGAACTTCGAGAAAAAACAGCTTGGCTACGCTACAAGCCCTTGCAAAAGGGCTTGATTGCGGTTTTGCAGGCTGTAGACTAATAACGGCAACATGATAACTCTATTTAGAAGGTGAGTTTAAGATGCTGATTGGACTGGACGTGGGCGGCACTTTTACCGATGCCGTACTGATTGACCAGGGTGAGATCGTAAGAAAAATCAAGTTTCCCACCAACTCTGATGACCTGTTGGATTCCCTGATGAATGCCCTGGACCCCCTCTTGGAAACCGCCAAGAGCCACACCATCCAGCGTATTGTAACCAGCACGACCCTGATCACCAACCTGATCGCCACCAACAATATTGAGCCGGTAGCCCTAGTGCTGATACCGGGGCCCGGCCGGAATCCCCGTAATTATCAATTCGAGGTGCCAGACACCTACGTGCTGTCTGGAGCCATTGACTACCGCGGCCGGGAAATCGCTCCCCTCAAGGAGAGCGAGATCAGCTCCTGCATCGAGCACGTTAAACAGAAAGGCCTGCGGCGGGTGGCCATCGTCGGCAAGTTTTCGCAGCGCAATAAGGCCCAGGAGCAGGCTGTCGCCGATCGCTTTGCCAGTCACGCCCCGGAGGTGCAACTGGTGCTCGGGCATCAGGTTTCCAGCCAGCTCAACTATCCCCGGCGGATAGTGACCGCCCTGTTGACCCTGGCCACCCAGGATCAGTTCCGCCACTTCTTCGCACAGGTATCGGCGGCCCTGTCACAGCGCGGGGTCACCGCTCCTCTCTATATTCTCAAGGCGGATGGGGGTACCCTGCCCTTCGAACAGGCGCTCGGTAAACCGGTAGAAACCATCTTCTCAGGTCCTGCCGCCAGCACTCTGGGGGTGCTGGCCCTGACGCCGGCCGGGCAGACCTCGGTGGTGCTGGACGTGGGCGGTACCACCACCGATCTGGCCCTGATCCTCTCGGGACGGCCGCTGCTGGCCTCCAGGGGCGCCAGCATCGCCCGGCGCCTGACTCACGTCCGGGCCTTTGCCACCAAATCAGTAGCCTTGGGCGGCGACAGCATTCTCAGCGTGGCGAACGGCCACCTGGAGATACTGCCGAGACGCGCCGGGCCTGCCTACTGCCTGGGAGGCCCGGGCCCGACGCCAACTGACGCCATGCGCCATGCCGGTCTGACTGATATTGGCGACGCCGGCCGCGCCGCTGAGGCGATGCGGCTGCTTGGCGGCAAGCTGCATCTGCAGCCCGGCAAGAGTGCCGATCTGGTGCTGGCTCAGATGGTGAAGCAGATCGATCAGGAAATTCAGGCCATGTTTCTGGCCTGGGAGCAGGAGCCCGCCTACCGGATCTGGGAACTGCTCCAAAAACAGAAGGTCAGGCCGCAGAGCATCATCGGCATCGGCGGATCTGCGCCAGCCCTGCTGCCCCTGCTGGCGCAAGCCACCGGTTGCCAGGCCCTGGCGCCTCCGCACCACGAGGTGGCCAACGCCATCGGCGCTGCTCTGGCCAGGGTGACCCTGCGGCTCACCTTTCACTTTGACACGGAACGTAATTTCTATTTTATCGAAGAGACCGGCTGGCAGGATAAGCTGACGAAGCCGCTGTCGTCGCTGTCCGACGCCGAGCAATTCTGCTTTGCCGCCTTGAAACAAGCGGGCGGCCAGCTGGGAATTGCTTCGTCAGAGGAGCCGGAACTGGTCTACAGCGAGATGTTCAACATGGTGCGGGGATGGCGGACCACCGGCCGGCTCTACGACGTATGCGTACAATTTCCGCCGGGGATCCAGGAAAACTGGCAGGAAGGGGGCAGGCAGCATGCGTAAAACCGGACTCGTATTCTTTCCGGCTTTTGACTGGGCGATCTCGCCGACCCATCCGGAACGGGAGGAGCGGTTGCTCTATACCAAGGACCAGCTCTTCGAGGAGGGGATCATGGACCTGCCAGAAGTGGTGGAGTACGCTCCCCGGCTGGCGACAGAGAAGGATATCGCCAGGGTCCATTTCTGTGTCCCGGATGTCCCGTCGCAGGTCACCGAGGCCCACCTGATCGCTGCCGGCAGCACCCTGGTGCTGGCTGACGCCTTTATGAAAAAAGAGATCGATAACGGCTTCGCCCTGGTCAGGCCGCCGGGACACCACTCCATGCGCGTGGTGCACGGCAATAGGGGTTTCTGCAACATCCACAACGAGGCGATCATGATCGAATACCTGCGCCAGCGCTACGGCTTGAAGCGGGTCGCCATCGTGGATACGGACGTCCATCACGGGGACGGCACCCAGGATATTTACTGGCACGACCCGGACGTGCTCTTCATCTCCTTCCACCAGGACGGGCGCACCCTCTATCCGGGTTCGGGGTTTACCAACGAACTGGGCGGCCCGAGCGCTTACGGCACCACCATTAATGTGCCGCTGGAGCCCGGCACCGCCGACGAGGGGATCCACTACGTGCTGGACAACCTGGTGCTGCCGCTGCTGGATGACTTCAAGCCGGACCTGATCGTCAATTCCGCCGGGCAGGACAACCATTATACGGATCCGCTGGCCAACATGCGCTTCACCGCCCAGGGCTATGCCCGGCTCAACGAGAAGCTGAAACCAGACCTGGCGGTGCTGGAGGGCGGCTATGCCATCGAGACAGCCCTGCCCTACGTGAATACCGCCATCATCCTGGCCATGGCCGGCCTGGATTATTCGCACGTGACCGAGCCGGACTACCGGCCTGAGAAGTTCGTGCAAACAGCGGCCCAGATGGACTACATTAAGGACCTGGTGGCCTATCTGAAGGAGGTCTGGCAGAATCGGGCCACCTTAGCGGCCCAGCGCATGCCCCAGGGGGACTTCTGCGAGGAAACCAGGCATATATTCTACGACACGGACAATATCAGGGAGAAGCAGCAGGAACGCCTGCGCCTGTGCAAACACTGTCCGGGCTATCAGCTGATCCGATCATCGGCCGTCTACGCCCACGGGAACGAGCGGACGGTCTATGCCGTCGCCATCCCCCGTCAGGCCTGCTCCCACTGCCAGGATGAGGCCAGGGAGCGCTACCGCGAGCAGATCGAAAGCCCGCAGGGTCTGCATTCGATCTACCTGCAGGACAAACCGCGGGATAATTACCGCCAGTTGCGGGTAGCTACAGGCGAGGAGGTCGAATACTAGTATTGACGCCTCTCGTTGTGGTGCTGGGTCCGACCGCCGCCGGGAAGTCGGAGATCGCCGTCGAGCTGGCTCTGAAGCTGAGCGGCGAGATCGTCTCGGCCGATTCTGTGCAAGTCTACAAGTATCTGGATATCGGTACCGCCCGAATCACTCCCGGGCAGCAGAAGGGGGTGGCCCACCACCTGCTGGGCTTCCTGGAACCGGATGAGGAGTTCACGGCCGCCCAGTATCAGCAACTGGCCCGGGAGACCATAGACGGGATCGCCGGACGGGGCAGGCTGCCAATCCTGGCCGGGGGCACCGGCCTGTATATTCAGGCGGTGATCGACCCTTACGAATTTCCCTCTCAGGAAGGGTTGATGCAGGTTCGCCAGCGCCTTCACTCCCGCATGGAAGCAGGCCGGGGTGAAGAGCTGTATGCTGAACTGCAGCAGGTCGACCCGGAGGCCGCCGGGCGCATTCACCCTCATGATCAGCGGCGGATCACCAGGGCCCTGGAGGTTTATCAACTGACCCAGCGGCCGATCTCTTCCTATCGGACCACCGGGGCAGCGCCAGAACCGCGGTACAACCTGGCGATGATCGGTCTCAGCCGCAGCAGGCCCGAGTTGTACCGGAGAATTGACCTCCGGGTGGACCAGATGTTTCGGGACGGACTGGTCGATGAGGTCAGGGGCCTGTTGGAACGGGGTTGCCAACCCGGGCTGAAGCCGTTGCAGACCCTGGGTTACCGGCAGGTGATCAGCTACCTGGCGGGGGAATACGACCTGGATACTGCCATCAGTCTGGTCAAGCAGGCGACGAGAAACTACGCTAAGAGGCAACTGACCTGGTTCGGGCGCGACTCTCGGATCAGATGGTGGCAACTGGCCGAGGATGCCCACCCGGGCGCTGTCAGCGAGGAAATTGCGCAGTTTATTTGCAGGAGTATACCGGTTAATGTAGAATAGACGTGTGGTAAAGATTTGCAGTTAACAGGCTTTCGGAATTGGAGGGTAAAATGAACAAACAACAGGTCAATTTGCAGGACTATTTTCTGAACCAGGTACGCAAAGATAGCACCCAGGTCACCATCTACCTGGTCAACGGTTTTCAATCAAAGGGCATCGTGCGCGGCTTTGACAGTTTTACCGTGATCCTGGAAGTGGAGGGCAAACAACAGATGGTATATAAACACGCCATCTCCACCATCATGCCGCATAAACCGATCAACCTGTCTCTGGAGTTCAACCGGGCTCAAGAGGAAAAATAAAGTCGGGGTGGGGGAGCGAGATGAAAAGAGCTGTTGCCTTGATGGTCACGCTCGGTGTGCTGGTGTTGATGCTGCTGCTGCCCACAGGATGCAAGAAACAGACCAGTCTGAAGGTGGGTATTCTCTATGATGAGGAAGCCCTGCCGGCTTACGTGGCGCAGCAGGAAGGGCTGTTCCAGAAGAATGGTGTGGATGTCCAGCTGCTACCCTTCCGCAGCGCCGCCGAGAGAGATTCCGCCATCCAGAGCGGCGGGGTGGACGGGGCCGAGGGTGACCTGATCGCCGTAGCCCTGCTTAATAATGGCGGATTTCCGGTCAAGGCAGTCTCGGTGGCCCTCGGGGCCAAGCCCGAAGAGGGCCGCTTCTATATCCTGGCCGCCCCTAACACCTTCAACAAGGTGGAGGAGATCAAGGGGAAAACCATAGCCATTTCCAAGAACACCATCATCGATTTTCTGGCCGACCAGATGCTGTCGGCCAAAGGGATCAATCCGGACCAGGTGCAGAAAGAGTACATACCCAACATGCCCATGAGGCTGCAGATGCTGCTGGATCACAAGGTAGACGCCGCCCTGTTGCCGGACCCGCTGGCCTCCATGGCCATCGTCAAGGGAGCGGCCGTGTTGGTGGACAAGTCAAAGCTGCCGGTCATCCTGTCACAATCGGTGTTGTTTTTCAGGGATGATGCTCTCAAAACGAAAAGCTCTGCCACAAAGGGCTTCCTGCAGGCTTACGGGCAGGCTGAACAGGAGATTGACAAGAATCCGGACAGCTACCGCCAGCTCTTTTACGAGAAGATCAACGTTCCTAAAGAGGTGCAGTCCTCGATTCCGGTACCCTCCTTCTCGCCCGAGCAGTTACCGTCGCAGGAGAATGTGCAGTTGGTGCTCGATTGGATGATCAAGAAAAAACTCCTGAGCAAGAATTTGAGCTACAGCGATCTGGTATCGGACCAGTTAGTGAGCGCCAAGTAACCAGTATTATTATGCAAGTCCAAAGAAGGATCCGCGCATGTTCACGCTCAACAAGGTATTCCTGACCTACAAGAACGACAAGACAACTGTTCCGGCCCTGCGTGACATCAGCCTGAGATTGAGAAAAGGTGTGAGCTACGCCGTCATCGGGCCATCAGGCTGCGGCAAGACCTCGCTGCTGCTCCTGATGGCCGGTCTGATCAGTCCGACCGCGGGCGAGATCACCTTCCTGGGCCAGAGATTAAGCCAGCCTCACCGGAAAATGGCGCTCATCTTGCAGGAGTATGGGCTGCTTCCCTGGAAAACCGTCTGGGATAATGCTGCCCTGGGCCTGAAGATCAGGGGCGCCGGAAATGAGGAAATCGGTGCCCGGCTGCAGCCGATCATGGATGAGCTAGACTTGGGATGTTTGAGCGGCCGCTATCCCAGCCAGGTGAGCGGTGGCCAGAAGCAGCGGGTCGCCTTGGCGCGGGCTCTCGCCCTGGCGCCGGAACTGCTCATGATGGACGAACCGCTGTCCGCTCTTGATGCCCTCACCAGAGAGAACCTGCAAAAACTCATCCTAAAAATATGGTTCAAGCACCAGATCACTATTGTCCTGGTGACACACAGCATTGAAGAGGCAGTGTTTTTAGGACAGGAGATCATCGTCCTATCCCAAGGTCCCGGACAGATCAAGGCAGTTGTTGCCAATCCGCTCATGGGCACCGAGGACTTCCGCAACGACCTCTATTTTCACCAGAAATGCACGGAGATCCGAGCGATCCTGGAGGCCAGCGCCAGTCATGACACGATCAGCCAGGCAGGGTAAACTAGATGGATAGACGAGGCGCCTATCAGGGGTACTTCCTTGCCGTTTTAGGCCTGCTGATCTGCTGGGAACTGCTCTCTCTGATCCTGAACAATCCGGCGCTGCCCAACCCCTATGCCGCCCTGGCCACGTTTGTGTGGGTCTTTCCGACCACGCTCTGGATGCATTTCCTCGTCAGCGCCTACCGTGTTGTGGTCAGTTTGGTGCTGGGCACTCTGATCGCGGTTCCCCTGGGAGTGTACCTGGGGCGGGAAGACAGGCTGGACCGATATTTTGCGCCAATTCTCTACCTGCTTTATCCAATCCCCAAAATCGCCCTGCTTCCGGTGATCATCGTCATTTTCAGCCTGGGGGACGTTTCCAAGATCTTTATCATCACCCTGATCCTGTTTTTTCAGATCCTGGTAACCACCAGGGATGCCGCCAAAAAGGTACACCCGCATTCGATCGTGTCGATCAGATCCCTGGGGGCGAGACCCCGGGATATTTACTGGCACGTGGTCCTGCCGGCCTGCCTGCCGGATATCTTTACCTCAATTCGCATCAGCCTGGGTACCGCCATCGCCGTTCTGTTCTTTACGGAATCATTTGCCACTTTTCAGGGCCTGGGATATTATATCTTCGAGGCCTGGAGCCGGATCGCCTATCCGGAGATGTTTGCCGGCATTCTGGGGATGAGCCTGCTGGGGCTGTTGTTGTTTTTACTGGTAGATTTTCTACAACGCCTGTGCTGCCCCTGGTTATACGTATAATACTTTGCCCCTTTCTGAGCGTATAATATGTTAAGAGAAAAAGAAAACGAGGTGAAAATCGTGTGGGGTTACGACATTCTTCAGGCGCCTCACAGGTAGTCAAACTCGTTGACAATAACAACAACCCACCGCTGAAACCCGAAATCATTCTACAGGAACTGAACAGCCTGATCGGGCTGAAAGATGTAAAAAATCTCATTTCAGAAATCCACGCATACGTTCTGATCCAGAAAAGAAGAGAAAAAGAAAAACTGTGCATCGACCCGCTGGCATTGCACATGATCTTCAAGGGCAATCCGGGAACAGGAAAAACCACGGTGGCCAGGATCCTGGCCAAGCTCTTCCGGTCGATGGGGGTCCTGTCCAAGGGCCACCTGGTGGAGGTCGAGCGGGCCGATCTGGTGGGTGAGTATATCGGCCACACCGCCCAGAAAACCCGGGAACAGATCCGGCGCGCCCTGGGCGGCATCCTGTTTATCGACGAGGCCTACTCACTGGCCAGGGGCGGCGAGAAGGACTTTGGCAAGGAAAGCATCGATGTGCTGGTCAAGGCGATGGAGGACCAGAAGGATAATCTGATCCTGATCCTGGCGGGATACAAACAGGAGATGGAATGGTTTCTGCGCTGCAATCCGGGGCTCTACTCCCGGTTTCCAATTCATATCAGCTTTCCCGACTACATGGTCTCGGAATTGTTAAAAATCGGTGAGCAGATGTTGACAAAACGCCAGTACCGTCTGTCAACCGAAGCCAATCTCAAGCTGAGCGGGATCCTAGAAGAGCAGCTCAGAAAGGGCAATCAAAATGAGGGCAACGCCCGGCTGGTAAGAAATTTAGTAGAACGAGCGATCAGGAAGCAGGCCGCTCGCCTGGTCAAACGGTCACATTTAACCAGGCAGGAATTGATGGCTCTGACACCAGAAGATCTGATGTAGATCTCCGGGATAGGAAGGGGATATAAGCATATGCTTGATTAAGAAAGAAACGTTAAGCAAAGACGAGCATCGTAGAAGTTTGGTTGATATGACCGACGTAAGCTTCGCCATAAGTGGAGAAGCCGATGGTAGGGATTTCCGCAAATAATGACTCATAATTCTGGATGCAGCCTTTCTGCTGCAGTTCGAGTGTTCTTAAAATACATTGGAAATTGATTAAAGCCGATATATTGCCGAGTTCTGCCTTTTTAGCGTCGATGGCCTGTTTTGTATCCTTAACAATGTCAATTGACTCGAGCAGCGACACCTCCATGCCCTCCAGAATATTACAATAGAATATTATAGTGTCGCCCTTTAACCGTTGAGGGCTGCGCACATAAATATCATCTCCCACAATCAACCCGACCGGGTGATTGAGGAAGTGGCCGGATATATCATGGACTGGTACTCCCAGAGCCTCGGCATAAGCCTGAGCAGCGGGTTTATGGTTGAATTCAAGAACCTCTCTCGCCGCCTCATTAACCCTGGTGGCAACTAGTGTTTTACCCAGCGATCTAAAGCTTTGCGTCTTAATGATGTCGAATTTGGATTTCGGTTTTAATAGCGCAAGCACGGCGCCATGGTGGTATACCTTGCCATTTCCATAAACAGATGTTCTGATAAACTCCAGATTATCTGCGGCGGACCCGCCGATAAAGATGACGTTCGTCAGATCGCCGATCTTGTCCATTACCCTCTCTTCTAGCATGCTTAAGCCATCCATGAGAATAATGCCGACATATTTGGAAAAATCCATATTAACGGCAGATTCTCCGTAATAATCTTCAAATGACCGGAAGGCTTTGTTAATGGAGTCCTCTTCTTTTATATTCTCTATGGTTTCTAATTTTACATCTTCGATCACTTCTGAGTTAAAAGCCATGGCGACTATAGAATTATTAAACAACCGCCCATCTATTATTTCTCCTGCCGTAGTGCACCCAAAGACTACGGAAGCTGCAAAACCAGACTGGAGGGCTCTATTGACAACTTCAGGATTATAAGTCGGGGAGGAAAAGAATAATAACATTCTGGGATCAAAGTTTTGTAGCTGGCTTTTTATATCTAAAACTGCTTCTTCGGCAGTCTTCTGAGTTGAATAGACCTGTTTGGTATAAGATTTATTTAATGAGATATGGAGTTCTTTAGCCAATGCTAGAAGCTTTTCGATCACCAAGGGGTCGTCTTCCGAATCAGGATGATATTTGTCAGGATTGATGCCTTTTAAAGCTATTTTTGTTCTGATAAAAACCGCCAGAGATGGGTCGTTTTTTGATCGATCAGAGATAATTCTCTTAATTAACTGAATAATCTTGCCTGCCATCAATATCGCCACCTGTCCATAATAATTAAAGCATTTATAAGCTCAATGTTTAGATAAGTTATGTATATAATAATTGTTCTTCAACAAGTCGCCAATACCTGCATGCTGTTTACTCATAAAGAGATAATTACCATCGCGGGGAGCTGAGTGGCTCGATAGTAAATAGCTCCTTAGCCAGTATTTGCAAAGCATACAATGATATATGCTCCCCGCCTAAAAAAAGAAGGAAAAGCTTGTCTCTGTAACGAAGAAAAAATCCTAGTCATTCATGTTATTCATATAATACCTTCTGGGGATCTGTCTGATTTATCTGCCGGGAGTTTTTACTGTTACTAATTTATAATCGGGAGGAGGGGTCTAATCATGGACGGCACAATAATGTCGGACCTGCATCATGGCAAGCTCGATTTTTCATTGTTGGAAATGCTGAAAGTGCCAATATTTATAGTTGACAATACCTGCAAAGTTGTCTTCGGCAACCAGGCATTTGCTGCACTGGCAGGCGGGGAGAAGGATGAGTTTGAGGGCGCCCAGCTTGAATCCCTGATCCACTTTGAAAGTGACGGCCTGAAAGGCGCCCTTTCCGCGAGCGACAACCCTTGCCTTGAGACCTGGGCCGCTATCAAAGGCAGTAAATATTTCTTCGAGTGCCGCCCAACTCCAATCTATGACTCCATAGGAAATAATATTGGTGTTATCTGGATTATATTAGACAGAACCAGTCAAAAAATGGCATTACAAACTGTTCAAAATCTGGCCGCCAGAACTGGGGCCGGCGACCTGTCAGCCAGAGCAGATGTTAGGGCAGAGGGAGATTATCGGCTGCTTCTAGAAAGCATCAATAGTATGCTGGATATATTGATCGAGCCCTTAACCCTGAGCGTTGAATATATAGATAGAATCTCCAGGGGCGACATACCCGAAAAAATCACCAAGAACTACAGCGGTGATTTTAATGCTTTGAAGAACAGCTTGAACAACTGCATCGACGGAATTAACGGTATAACCATAGAGATGGACAGAGTGGTACATGCTGCCTCCGCGGGAGTCCTGAGCGTTCGAGGCGATATCGATATGTTCAAGGGCGCTTATAGGGAGCTAATCCAAGGCCAAAATGAGATAATCGAGTCTATAGCGGTTCCCCTCGGCGATCTCACGGTACAGCTGGAAAAGATGGCGGTAAATGACCTTGACAGGCATGAGCGAGAGAACTATCCGGGTGTCTGGGGGGGGCTCAGGGAGGCCGCTGATAAAGTTTATGATACCATGGTGAATATCCGCGAGACAGTCATCCGCATAAGCAATGGAGATCTGAGCGATCTTGACAAATTTAAGAACATCGGTTGCAAAAGTGAGAACGACACACTGACACCCGCCTTTATCAGGATGCTCGAATCTATAATGGGAGTGATAGAGGATGTTGCCATACTGGCGGGATCCATTACTGTCGGTGACTTTTCCAAGCGGGGCGATGAGAAAAAATATCAAGGCGGTTACCGCGAAATAATTCTGGGCATGAACGGGCTGATCGATTCTGTAACTGATCCCTTAAACGAGTTCGTCACAATGTTGGCTCAACTTGCAATAAATGACTACACTCAGATGATGACCAAGAACTATGGGGGTGTCTGGGGCGAATTAAAAAACGCAGCCAACATCACAATAGAACGAATTCGACATACGGAGCAGGAGATTCGAGAGTCAGAAGCAAAATACCGGACAATCTTTGAGACCACTGGAACGGCAACCGTGATCATTGAGGACGACACGACTATCTCTCTGGCAAATCAGGAATTTGAACATCTCAGCGGCTATTCAAAACGGGAGCTTGAAGGCCGAAAAAGTTGGCTTGACTTTATTACCTCGAAGGATATCGAACTGTGCCAAAAATATCATCACTTGCGCAGGATTAAACCTGATGCGGCTCCCAGGCATTATGAGACAGAGTTCGTGAATAGGCGGGGAGAGCACAGAAATGTCCTGGTCATTGTCGATATTATTCCCGGCACAAAAAAGAGCGTTGAGTCATTCCTGGATATCACCGAGCGCAAACAGGCGGAGGAGCGTCTCAGGCAGCTGAGCTATCATGATGTCCTTACCGGGCTCTATAATAGATCCTACTTCGAGGAAGAGCTACTGAGGCTGGATGTGGAGCGGCAGTTGCCTTTGAGCATCATCATAGGCGACGTCAACGGTCTCAAGCTGGTCAACGATACCCTGGGTCACCAGAAGGGAGACGAACTGCTGGCCAGAGCGGCAGCGATTCTGAAAAGGAACTCCCGTAATGAGGATATCGTTTGCCGCTGGGCGGGAGATGAGTTTGCCATCCTTTTGCCTCAAACGGAAAAGGAAACTGCCAATAACATCTGTGAGCGGATCAGGAGCGCCTGCCAGGCAACAGAGGGAGAACCTGTTCCGATCAGTTTTTCTCTGGGGGTAGCTACAAAAGAGAGTTTAGCTACGAGAACCCTGCTTGTGATCAAGGAAGCAGAGGATGCCATGTATCGCGATAAGCTACTGGATAGCAGGAGCACCCGCTTTTCCATGATCAATTTCTTTAAAAGAGCCCTGGCAGAGAAATCTGCTGAAACCCCGGAGCATTGCCAACGAATTGTGGATATAGTCACTAGAATAGGAGGCGTGCTAGGGCTGTCAGCAAAAGAGAGGGAGGAACTGGACATCCTGGCCGCACTTCATGACATCGGCCAGGTTGCCATACCAAAAGAGCTGCTATCGAAGCCCTATTATCTGACGGAGGATGAGTGGAAGTTAATCAAGAGACATCCGGAGATCGGGGAGGGGATTGCCCGGCTGGTACCCGATCTAGAAAACGTTGCCGAGGCAATCCTGGCGCATCATGAGTACTGGAACGGGACGGGCTATCCCAGAGGCTTGAAAGGGGAGCAGATCCCGCTACTCTCCCGTATTTTGGCAATTGCTGATGCCTATGACGTAATGACCAATGGACGTCCTTATAAGAAGGCGATTAGCCAAAAAGCGGCAGTGGAAGAGATCAAAATGTGTGCGGGCACTCAATTTGACCCGGAACTGGTCAGATTGTTTGTAGACATATGTTGTCAACATGAACAGTAAAATGAACGGGTCTGGTACAATACTGCCGGCATATATCAAGCAGAGTTCACCAAATCAGCGGGAGAACCCGACATGAACAAGTTTTGGGATGAATTGAAAGCCCGGTATGGGACCGGGCTGGCCACAATAGCCGAACAAGCGGATAATTCGGCACAGAAAGAGTATCTGCAGGTCACCGATACGGCGCGCCTTAACCAGTTACGGGTTCTGGATGCCTTCAGGCAGACCGGCGTTTCCGAACTGCACCTAAAGGATGGAACCGGCTACGGTTATGGAGACCTGGGCAGGGAAGGACTCGATGCGGTTTATGCCCTGACTTTCAGCGCCGAGGCTGCGCTGGCAAGGGCGCAGATAATATCGGGCACTCACGCCATTGCCTGTGCGCTGACCACTTTTTTAGGCAAGGACGATCGTCTGCTGTCGATCACAGGGCGACCGTACGACACTCTTGCCCGGATCATCGGGTTGACCGGCAACTCCGGACGTTCTCTTAGAGGGCTGGGAGTCCATTATGATGAAGTGGATGTCGACTGCAATGGGCAACCCGACTATGACAGAATAAGGTCAGCGGTGAGCGCCGACACCCGGATGGTGATGATCCAGCGCTCCCGCGGCTATAGCTGGCGCCCCTCGTTGCCGGTGGCGGAGATCGGCCGGCTGGTCGCTTTCGTCAAGCAGCTCAACCCGGCCACCATCTGTTTTGTCGACAATTGTTATGGGGAATTTGTGGAGAGTGACGAACCGACCGATGTCGATGCCGACCTGATTGCCGGCTCCCTGATCAAGAATGCCGGCGGTGGCCTGGCTCCCTCCGGGGGTTACCTGGCGGGTAGGAAGGACCTGGTGACAGCCGTGGCGGACCGGTTGATCGCCCCCGGCCTGGGCAATCAGATCGGGACCAACCTGGGGCTGGGACGGCTGTTTTTCCAAGGGTTGTTCCAGGCGCCGCACGTGGTCGGCGAGGCGCTCAAAGGGGCGGTGTTTGCCGCCCATTTCCTGTCTCTGCTGGGGCTGGAGACCTCGCCGGAGCCGGGACAGGCGCGGGCGGATATTGTCCAGGCCGTGAAAATGCCCACCCGGGAGGCGGTGCTCGCCTTCTGCCGCGGCATTCAAGCCGCGTCCCCGGTCGATTCCTTCGCCTTCCCGGAGCCAGGCGCCCTGCCCGGTTATCAGGACCAGGTGATCATGGCCGCCGGAACCTTTGTCCAGGGGTCATCGATCGAGCTTTCTGCAGACGCCCCGCTCAGGCTGCCCTATATCGTCTATCTGCAGGGTGGACTCTCGCTCGCCCATGCCCAGATCGGAGTGGTCAGCGCCGCTCAGGAGTTGGAGAAAGGCGGGTTTTTAACAGGGCATGGGGGAGTGCAATAATGTCTAGGCCCCTTTGTAGGGGCCGTGCTGGCGGAGCTGATATTTTAAGGGAATGGATGGGGGAGAGCCTTCAGGGTAGGGGTGGACACGCTGCTTGGATTCGCCTATGGCAGCGCGATCAGATTTTTACTTGCTCTGTCGATGGTAAAAGCATTTTATATCAAAATTCATTCGTTGAAATAATTATGTAAACTAATTATGTAACTAGTCGATCTTCCTCAGCACTCCGATTACCTTGCCCATGATCACCACGTCTGTGCACATGATCGGGTCCATATCGTCATTTTCAGGCTGCAGCCTGATGCCGTTCTTCTCCTTGAAAAACCTTTTTACCGTAGCATCTTCACCAAGCAGCGCCACTACAATGTCGCCGTCGTCGGCCGTATTCTGCTGGCGTACCACAATAAAGTCGTGATCGAGGATGCCGGCGTTGATCATGCTGTTGCCGCGGATAGTCAACATAAATACCTTTTTAGAAGTGTTTAAAAAGCTTACGGGTAGCGGGAAAGTATCTTCGATATTCTCCACGGCCAAAATAGGCGTGCCTGCTGCTACCCGTCCAACGATCGGCACCCTGATCAGAGCTGAATTATGACCCAGAAGTTCAATCGCCCGAGGTTTGCTAGCGTCCCTGTGGATATAGCCCTTTTTCTGCAGATGCACCAGATGGGCATGCACGGTAGAACTAGACTTCAACCCGACTGCCTCACCAATTTCCCGCACTGAAGGCGGGTAGCCGCGTTCATCGAGTGTCCGCTGAATGAAATCTAATATCTCCGCCTGTTTAACGCTAAGCTTTACTCCCATAAATTAAGCCTCCATTTTGTCGAGACAGGAAGATTTAAATTAGTGGAATTATATCATATACTTTCCACATTGTAAAACAAGTGTTCGTATCCTTTATTTGCGTCCCCCGCGTAAGTGCTTATAATAATAATTATGTAAACTAAGAGATGAGCCAGGGGTTCCGGGTTCCAAGCTCATCGATGGCGGCCTTCCTCCTCCTTCTCGTCAATCAAAATTATTATTTCTAAGCACAGCCCTCGACGATGATCGATCTCGTGATTGTAGATCCTTCTCTGAGCGGCGCAACCTTTTTGTACTCATCAGAACCAAAGCAACTTGTCACATCTTCTATGGAAGGAAATTCGATCACGATCACACGCTCCGGATTCCATTCCCCGAACAACGGAGTGACCTTAGCACCCCGGACCAGATAACGACCATTATAATGCTCAACTATAGACCGTACATTTTTGACATATTCGAAGTAAGGTCCTTCATCCAGAATTTTAATCTCAAAAATTGCGTAAACCGGCATCTAAAATCACCTCTTGGTATCATCCGTATATCCGGCTCAAAAAAGACGCTTTATTTTGCGATTTAAGGGGGGTTAAATTTAAAGCATGGGTAAAGATATGTAAACTACCAATATCGCGCTTAAAATTTAATCTGATAGATAGTCAACGGAAACGGAATGCTCGCGTCGCGAAGTAATATATTCAGAGAATTTAATATGTACCGGATGCACCTGATTGGCTTGATGATCATCCAAGGTTGCAAAATTGGATGATCAGGTCTGGCATTGTCATTAGCTGGACCACAAAGTTCAAATAGCTTATCCCTAAAACAAACAGAGCGAGCACAAACTACCCGGCCAATTATTTAGGTTTAGTCGCTGGCACGGCTGCGATTGCGGGTTTTGGAGCAGTAACTTTCTTGTCAGCCTTCTTCTTCTTCATTTTTTCATTATTCTTAGGGCTTTTATCTCCCATACTAAATACCCCCCATCACGCTTTACATAAAGGATATCCAATACATTACATTAGTACCATAGCATAAAATAAATACCACATGCAACCATCTTGAACCGGAAGAGATCTCCGCTCACAAAATAAACACACTGTCGCGACCCTTATGTACAAATATGGGCATGTCGATGTCTGCTCCTTGCAACAAATTCTCGGCCACGCAAGCATTGCCACAACCTAAATCTATACACATATTGATGAGGCACAACTCCAGGCAGCTGTACATGCCAACCCTTTAACTTTACAGCTTATCCTTGATCAGCCTGTATCGGAAAACTGACCAAAACGATTGTCCCCCTCTTGCCTGTCTTGATCTCGATCTTGGCTTTGTGGTTCTTGGCTATCTTGTAGCAGACCGGCAAGCCCAGTCCCGTTCCATTAACCTTGGTGGAAAAGAAAGGCGTGCCGATCTTCTCCAGCACTTCCGGCGGGATGCCCTTTCCCTTATCCCTGATGAACAGGATCACCTGGTCATACTTCTGGCGTGTTTTAATCGTAAGTTCCCCATGCCTGGACATGGACTCGATTCCGTTGCGGACGAGGTTGAGTATCAGTTGTCGTATTTGCTGACCATCCAGTTCCAGATCGGGGACATCAGCTAGATCGGCACTTACAGCCACCTCATGCCTGGTGGCGTCCGCTTGGATCAAGGGTAACAGGGTGTTGACAATGCTATTGATGTTCTGCTTTTTGAGATTCACGGCAACGTTTTTGGCTAGAGACAGGAACTCTGTGATGATGGCATTGGCGCGGTCGATCTCCGCGATCATCGCATCAAAGCGTTTCTGGTGGGAGGCAAACTCCTCCTTCATCTGCAGTACCTGCAAATTGCCGCTGACCACCGTCAGCGGATTTCGGATCTCGTGGGCTATCCCGGCGGCGATCTGCCCCATCAGATCTAGGCGATCCAGGCGGGCCATCTCGGCTTCCATTCTCTTTTCATTGGTTATATCCTTGATCACATTGAGTCTGTAGTCTTTACCGTTAATAGTGGCGATTTGAGTTGAGCATAATCCGTTGACTATTTTGCCTGATTTCGCACGGTAATTAAATTCAAAGTTTTGTAACTCTCCGCGTTCATGAAGATCTTTAAATAAACCTGAGATATAACTCTTTTCATCAGCCAAAATTTTTAGTTCCTCCATCGTACGGCCGATTACCTCTTCCCGGGTGTAACCTAAAACATCTGTAAACTTTTGATTGATATCAACAATCCTGTTATCCTCAATGCTGACCATATTCAGAATATCGGGATTGTTATGGAATAGCCTGGAGAAACGCTCTTCCGATTGGCGTAGGGCTTCCTCGGCTTTTTTGCGCTTGGTGATGTCGAGGAAATAGACCGAGAGGCCGTCCGGCGAGTCGGGATAGACATTTACTCCGAACCAGATATGCGGGTAATGGGGTGATTGCATCTCAAAGTGCAAGGGGATGCGCTCCCGCATAGCGCGGTTGAGTTCATCGTAGAGCTGCAGCGTTTTGTAGTCCGGATAGAGATCCCACAACACGGTCCCCAGCAGGTCCTCACGGCGGCGGTGCCACCACTCCTCGGCCTTGCTGTTGACATAGGTTAAGCGCCAATCGCCATCGACGGCATAGAAGGCGTCGGTGATGGACTCTAAGATCTCGCTGTTTCGCTGGTAGAACTCGCGCAGCAACTCTGCTTCTTTAGCACGCTTGTACTCGGTGATGTCCCTGATGGATTCGATCGCCCCGATGATGTTCCCCTGGCTATTGTAAAGAGGCGAGGCGGTTCCCCGTAGATAGGCCCCTCTCCCTCCATGCAGGGCAGTCGTGAACGCCTCGGCGTAGAGTGCGTCTCCCTTCTTGTCAACGTCTATATATTTGTCGACTGTTTCCGCGTCTTCCATAAAGACCAGGTCGACCAAAATGGGCCTTCGCTCTCCGTAAAAGGGCACGACATAGGCGTAGTCCCCCTTGCCGATGATATCCTCCTTGCGGATCCCCGTCATCTCCTCGATCGCCCTGTTCCAGGCGATCACCTTTCTATCGCTATCGACCACAAGGGTGGGGTCGGGCAGGAACTCGATGATCTGCGAGAGCTGTTGATGGGCGGCGCGCAGTTCATCTTCTACTTGCCAGCGCTGGATGATATTCCATACGAAGTCCATCATCAATATCAATTCAGTTACATCCAGTTCTGTGTAGTCTGCCTTCTTGTTAGCTACTGTGACCACCGCGACGATCTTATTATCAATGAACACCGGGATCGTCATAAACCTCGTCAGCGGAATATGCCCCTCCGGATAACCCCTCTTCAACGGATTAGGCGCGGCAAAATCATTGATAATGATTGGCTTCCTCTGCCGTACCGCTTCGCCCCATATTCCTGTTTTTTCAAGTTCAAAATAGGTGGGTTTATCTATAATACTGCATGCATCCAGCACCGGCTTCGGCCAGGGGTGTATCGTAAATATTTTCGTTTCCTCATTGTAGAAATTAATAAAGCTGTACAGACTATCTGAAAGGTCAACGATGGCATCATGTACATGATCTAATAATTCTTTTATGGAAGTTGCTTTTAACTGTGAAATAGCAAGAGTCGATTGCAACCGTTTTTTTTCAATCAGAGCTCGATGCTCCGCCTGTTTACGCTCGGTGATGTCGGTATGCATGCCTATAATACCCGCATAGCCGCCATCATCACGGAAGATTGGATAGGCGCTGTTGATCGCCCACAGAACCGTTCCGTCCTTGCGCAGGTACTTATATTCCACCTGCCCCCTGATTTCCTGGCGACGGCGCTGTATGTTGGCTTCGGCAACTTTGCGCCATTCTTCATCCATGAATGTGAAAAGTATTTGTCCCATCATCTCCTGCACGGTATAGCCGAGCATCTCGGCCATCCTCTGGTTGACAAAGGTCGTCCTGCCTTCCTCATCAATCTGCCAGATCCCCTCATTGGAAGCCTCCACGATCAGGCTATGGCGTTCACGGCTTTCCCGAAGCGCTTGCTCTGCCTTCCTGACTTCTTCAACATTTCCTCCTATTTTAAAAACTCCTAATAAATTGCCCGCTTCATTTCGGACCGGACAGGTTCGTGAAGATCCCAACCTGCCGTAAAGATGGAATTTTTCTGCGATATGAGGCTTGTTGCTTTCTATTACTTCTAGAACATTGCAGTCGGTACACACCTCATCTCTCCCGCGCAGTTCATAGCAGCATCTGCCTACCATTTGTTCTAGAGGCATACCAACTAGCTCTCCCATTGCCTTGTTCGCATATATTACTTTCATATCTTTATTCACATACAATATTGATTCACACACGCCATCTAGAATGGCTTCCTTTTCAAGTTCCACTCTTTCTAGAGCAGATTTTAATTCGGCATTCTGCTTTCTTAATTGTTGTAATTCATTGCCATCGTCTATCATTTGGTGGTCCTCCTAAAGTGGTACGCCTTTAATAAGGACATGGCCAATCAACAAACTTCGCAGATAACTCTCAGCCTTGGAGTCGCCCCCGAGCGTTTCCCGATCTTCTGCCTGGGAAAAACGATTACCGTCACGCAGATCGATATCATCCCGACACAGCGTATTACTTATTCCTAGCCCCTTTGTTTTATAGACAATCTCTTCTCTATCAATAATGAGATCAATCGAGCGCCAGGGAAACGCAGAAGTTGACGCCGGGAAGATACACTGTGAAAAAAGCTCAGCCGGCAGAGTTGCTCATTACACTCGCTATCAATTCGGACATTCGTTCATAGTGGGTGCCTGGCCAATAAACACGGCCACAACCCTGGCAGAGGTGAAACTTGTCGAAATGTTCCCGGACCTTTGCTGGCAGACGTTCCAGCACTACCTCTTTTGAAACCTTGCTTAGCATCTTGTTACACTTCAAGCACCGCTGAAAAGCACGGATTTGATCAAAGAGATCGAATCGTCTCAATACCTCGGACAGTTGCAAGACCGGATCGTCCGACCGCACGCAGTAGCCGTATGCAACCTCATTTCTCTTGAGCAGGCCTCTGTCCCGGGTGAGCAGAACCCTGCGCTCGGCTGCCGAAATAGCTGCTAACTCAATGTCGGAAAAGCTGTTGTGGTAGAGCGTATCGAATCCCACCATGCGCAAGTATGAAGCCAACCTGCCCAGGTGGGGGTCAAGCACGAAACGGAATTCAGGCAAAGGCTCCGCCCGGACATATGTTAAAGCAGCAATGTCAATCTCCCTGAAAACCGGATATACACTGACTCTTTCACCATCCTGCATCTGCTGTGCAAATCCAACGGACTCCCCGTCAACCAGTATCAGATCCACCTCGGTGTGGGGCACTCCTAACGACTCAATCAGATCCTTGATACTTGGATGGCCGCAAAAGCAGTGCTTAAAAGCAACCTGCCTTTGATTCAAGGGTAGAAAGTCATTGAGTCTGCATAAAATCTGATCATAATGCAATTCATCTCTGATCTTCCGCCCCTCTACCCTTCAGAACCCGGTGGATTAACACATATAGCAATTCAAGACATTAGGTCTGCTATGAGATCATGTTCAACTCGTTGGACATTTGTTGATTTACATTCCGGATACCTAATAGGGGCAAATAGGGGCATCAAATTTATATTTACTTCCGCATTCGCAATTCCCTGCAAACCGTTCTATTTCCGTATAATAAGTTACAGCATTGTTTCCAAGGTTCACCTCTCTCCAGTACCGTCAGGTCGATCCGCATCCAGCAAGCCGTTGATGGAAGTGTCTACGCTGGATATCACGGAGTTCGCTAGAATCTAAATGTTTATTTTTGCCGCACTTGTCACAGTCAATGGAGTGAAAGCCGAACTCTAATCCTGATTCATGATAAAACACTGCATCACAATCGAAACATTCATATTTCATAAGCTAATCCCCTCGCTGTATTTGTCAAGATATATTCCCATAAATGGGGATGGTACGGCGGTCTTTTCCGGGGACAAGCTGGTGGGTTGGCTGAACGAGGAGGAGGGCCTGGGGACCATGTTCATCACCAGGCAGGCTCGCGGCGGCGAGATCCCCTTTGCCTTCAAATCGCCGGAGCCAAACGCCTCCTACACTTTCCGGAGCGCCAGCGCCAGTGTAAAACCGGTGATCAGCCAGGACGGCATCACCTTCGAGGTCATGATCAAGGGATCGGGGCAACTGACAGAGGACAAGAACTCTGCTATTGACCCGACAAAGGAATCAGATACCAAAGCAGCGGAGCAGTTGATCAACGCGGAGGCCCAGCGTGCCTGCCAGGATGCAGTCACCAAGTGCCAGTCGTTGAATGCTGACATCTTCGGGTTCGGGGATATGATCCACAAGGCCGACCCTGCCTTTTGGAAACAGATCGGGGACCGGTGGCGGG
>Ga0187886_1000166_pt1 | contig 93623 bp, 84 predicted proteins | sample June2016WEW_20_1_FD_133001 | JGI IMG/M metagenome (GOLD analysis project Ga0187886, IMG submission 133001) | Peatland microbial communities from SPRUCE experiment site at the Marcell Experimental Forest, Minnesota, USA - June2016WEW_20_150 | ecosystem: Environmental > Terrestrial > Soil >... | reverse complement strand
TCCCTTATTACAGGATGGTCATCAACTATAAGAACCTGCGTTTTGTTTTCATTAGTTTTGTTTTGTTTTTTCTTCAATGCCATACTTTTTTCTTAAGACTTGATATCTTTTGTTTGGAAATGCGCATGTTACAACTGTCCCGCCTTTGCTGCCTTTTCGAATATCAAGAGAGCCGCCTATCAGGTCGGTGCGGTATTTCATAATCTTCAGCCCCATCCCTCTTTTTCTCGGTAAGGATTTCGGAAAATCCCGGCCATCATTTTTAATTAACAGAATAGTTTTACCCTTAGTCAAATATAGATGTATGCTGATATTCTTCGCTTTGCCGTGTTTAACGGCATTGGTAATAACTTCCTGCACGATGCGATAAATTTGCTTTGCCTCAACAAGATTTCCAACCGAGACAAATTTTTCACACTGAAATTGACACGCGACTCCCAGGATTTTTTCTGTATTGGACGCCAGTATCTGTAAGGCCGATACCAGACCACCTGTTTCAATATCAACAGGATAAAGCATCCTGGCGAGGTCTCGCGTTTGAGCTATCGCCTTGTTGGCAAGTTTTGATATTTCTAATGCATTTTTCATTTCTGATGGTTTGCCCTTAAGCTTCAGTGCTAATCCTTTGCACTTAATAGCGATTCCGGTGAGCACCTGGCCCATACCATCGTGCATTTCCTGGCCTATCAGTTCTCGTTCCCTTTCTGTTATATCCAGGATTTCTTTTTCCAGGCGTCTGCGTTCGGTAATATCCCTTTCAGTTGTTGTAATGGCAAATGGTTCTCCTTTTTCATCTTTCAACAATGTAGCGGTAAGCGAAATATCCAATATCCGGTTATTTTTTGCAATGTGCTGTGTTTCAAATAATTCGATGTTTTCCCCTTTTAACACTCTTTCGGTCAGTGACAGCATTTCTTCCTGCTTATGGTCAGGGATTATCCTCTCGATATTCATCTTCAACGCTTCGGCTTTGCTGTATCCATATATACGCTCTGCACCGAGGTTCCAGGAGATGATATTACCTTTCAAATCCTGAACTGTAATAGCATCGTTCGAGTTGTGCACCACTGTAGCCAATAGACCCAACTCATTCTCCATATGCTTGCGTTCAGTGATGTCGTGGCCGACGCAAAGGATTTCCGTAATGTTCCTATCTTCATCGCGAATTGCCTTGTTTGCCCAGGAAACCCAAACTCTTCGGCCGTTTTTACAAATATTCTCATTCTCGCAGGCAGCATAAAATCTAGGCCGCCTTTTGATGTCTCTGACAATTTTCGTGATGTTCCGGCCGAATTTATCCTTTTCAGGGACGATTGTCCCTATAATATTTTTACCAAGGATTTCCTGCTCAGTATAGCCGTAGAACTTCTGGGCGAATTCATTGAAGAAAGTTATTCTGCCGTCTTTGCCCATACGCAGAATAATACAGTCGGCATTCTCTACAAGCTGGCGGTATTTATCTTCGCTCACATGCAGCATCTGTTCGGTGCGCCCAAGCTTTGTGGTCATCTCTTTTAATTTTTTCGTTTGTTTTTCCACCTTTCCTGCCTGCCTTTTCCGTAACCCATATCTGGAAATTGCAAGAAGACGCCAAAAAATAACTTTTTTTATTTTAATGATTTTAATGATATTGAATAAATTGTCAACGCGAATCGGTGTTAATGTAATGGATTTTACCGACAGTCAGATAGTCAATTCGACTTACAATAGAAACAGACTCTGCACTGATTGACAAATAAATCCTTGTTGTTACTATAGTTAGATAAGTTAGACCGGCTTAAGTGTTAAAGTAAAAGCCAGCAAAGTAGTAGTTGAATAGGTCTATATGTGTCAGATGATTGGTAAAATTAATATCTAGCAATCCAGATATACAAATAGAGGATTTTCCCTATTCTAAATAAAGATAGAAAAAGGTTAGTTTATTTTGTGGAAAATTATCGTTAAGTATTTGCAGAATGAAAACCATTGTGTATATTGTGTATGTTGTGTATTATAAAGATTGAAAATATTAACAATTTTTTAGGAGATAGAAAATGTTAGCTGTAATTGAATGGAACACTCTTATTGTTGAACCGGTCACCAAAATGTTGACCAGGATAATGGCCTATCTTCCTGTCCTGCTGGGTGCATTAGTAATCCTGATAGTAGGCTGGATTGTGGCCAAGGCAATCGAACGATTAGTCAACTGGCTGCTTAAGACAGTCCGCTTTGATACACTGGCAGACAAGGCGGGCATATCAGAAATTTTAATGAAAGGTGATTTGAAAAGTTCAGCCAGAGAGGTTGTAAGCAGGATAGTTTATTGGCTGGTTATTATTATGGTTTTAGTGATGACAGTCGATGCACTGGGCCTGCCAAAGACTTCGGATATTCTTGAAACCCTATTTGCTTACGTCCCGAAGGTCATATCAGCCTTGCTTGTTCTGATAGTTGCAATGTTTCTGGCCAGTTTTGTGTCAGGAATAGTTCGCACGGCTGCAGGCAATGCCAATTTGCCCAAACCGGAGATACTTGCCGGTATAAGCCGATGGGCGATTCTAATTTTCGCTGTAACTATTGCACTTGAACAGCTTGGTATTGCCCCTCTTTTGGTAGCCACCACTTTCAATATTATCCTTGGCGGCATTGTCCTTGCTTTGGCTCTTGCGTTCGGATTAGGCGGTAAAGATGCCGCGGCTAAGTATCTTGAGGAATTAAAGCAAAAACGCTCTGGGAAATATTGAAGAGTTAATGAATGTTATTGTATGAATCCATTTTCAGGAAAGGAATAGTAAATGAAAAAGGGAAGTATGATTATAGTAACGTTGGCTTTGGTGACTATTTACGGCTGCTATTCGAGCAGCGGGAAAGGCGGCAGCGTGCTTAAGGGCGAAGGATTTAAAATCGCCGTCCCAACCTTTGAAACAGATATCAAACAGGGTGAAGTCCAAAGTGTTACCGTCTCTCTGGAGAGGGGCGAGTCTTTCAAGCAGGACGTGAAATTAATGTTTAAAACAACCAAAGGCATCAGTGTCGAACCGACCGATGTTATGGTCAAAGCGAGCGACACCCCTGATGTGCAGCTCCGGATTACGGTGCCCAAGACCGCTGCCCTCGGTGTATATAGTGTCTCTGTGGAAGGAACGCCGAAGACCGGCGAACCGACCTCGACGTCGTTCGACATGAGAGTTGTTACTCCGTAGATTTCGGGTAATTTGTTTTAATCTGAGCAGCCCCAGGTCGCTTGACGTGGGGCTACTCGGCTGTTTAACCAAAAAAGAAAAGGAAAATTGTTATGCTTTACACTATCGCTGTTATTTTGATTATATTGTGGCTCCTGGGGTTAGTGAGTTCCTACACCATGGGCGGTCTCATTCACGTTCTTCTGGTAATCGCCATCGTGGTTGTCTTGCTTAGAATCATCAGCGGACGAAAACCCGTGTAACCATTTTGTGAGGCCAGGCATCAAAATCAAAAGGAGGCTCTTCTATGAACAAGGCAGTTTTACTCGCAATACTTGTCGGTGGTATCGTTCTTGTGATCTATGGCGTTTCTGCGTCAGAGTCATTCAGTTCTGATATTTCTCGTTTTTTCACCGGTTCGCCTACTGACAAGACGATATGGATGCTGGTCGGCGGAATTGTTGCGATCATTATCGGGCTGGCCGGCCTATTGCTGGTCAAGCTAAATAAAAACTGAAGGCTTAGGTGTGAAATATGTTTTACATAAAGTGGAGTATTGTATGACTCCATTTTTAATTTAATTTAAGAAAGGAATAGAAAATGAAAAAGGTAATTGCGATTACGATAGTTCTAACGCTGGTTCTGGCAGCTGTCTCAAGCGGCAAGGACAGCCCTAAAGGCGGCAGTGTGGCCAAAGGCGAAGGATTCAAGATCGATGTCCCAACCTTCGACGTGAAGGTCAAACAGGGCGAAACCCAAACCATTGACATCAAACTGCAAAGGGGTGAGTCTTTTAAGCAGGATGTGACGCTGCAAATCGAAGCGGCCAAGGGTATCAGCATCGAGCCGACTAAAGTTCTCGTCAAGGCCAGTGACAAACCGGAAGTGGCACTTACGATTACGGCACCCAAGGACGCTGCCCTCGGTGAGTATAAAGTTACTGTGACGGGAACCCCGACAACCGGCGAACCAGCCTCAGTGGAATTCAAAGTGAAGGTTGAGGCTCCGGAGGCCGGCTACACAATGAAATCAGACAGTGAGAAAGGCGGCAGCACACTCAAGGGTGAAGGATTCAGAATCGCTGTCCCAACCTTCGACGTGAAGGTAAAACAGGGTGAAACCCAAAGTGTCATCATCTCTATAGAGAGAGGCGAGTCTTTCAAGCAGGATGTGACGCTGGAAATTAAATTGTTCAAGGGCAAAGAAATCACCTTCGACCCGGCCAAAGTTCTGGTCAAGGCCAGCGACAACCCGGATGTGCAAATCACGATTACTGTGCCCAAGGGCGCTGCCCTCGGTGAGTATAAGGTCTCTGTGACAGGAACCCCGACAACCGGCGAACCAACCTCAACTGAATTCAACGTGAAGGTTGAAGCTCCATAGATTTTAAGGAAGTTGTTCAAGGGAAAGTGCGCTATAGGGCGCACTTGACCATACCAGCGTTAAACGATGAGTCCCCCCTCCAAGAGGAGTTGGGGGACTCGCTGGGATTGGAAGCGATCCAGAAGGCGATGTCTTCGATGTGCATCGGCACGAAATTTCAAAGACCAACTAATAATTACTATGATTCAAGGATGTGTAACATGAAAATGGTATTTATGTTTTTGTTTTTTTCCATCGTGACGGCAGGCAGCTGCTACAGTAAAACCCCATCAGAAACGCCGTCAAAACAGGAAAACAATATAAACGATAACACGGCTTCGAGTGGTCCAACGGTTATATTGAAATGTGATAAAGTTCTGAAAAATTCCACCCCTGACTTTATGTATTTTGTTCCGCTGATATCGCCGACACTGGTTTACAGTAAGACGAGTGAAGGTAACGGGCAGAAGTCCGGTCTGATTTCCTCTCAGAGGAAATCAACTCCAAAATCTTTTTATTTTTCCGGCGAATTCCAGATGCAGGGAAGCGGTTTTCATAAAAACGAATTTGATTCAAACGGAATGATTGCAAGAAATATAGGAGGATTAAAAAAGGGCGAGGCCCTTAAGAATATACTTGGTTATATTAAGTTTGAAGGAGAAGGATACGGACGGATCGAGATTAAAGGCAAAATTGAGGGAAAAAAGGCGACCGCGACCGAGGTGAAAGTTCATTTTAACGGCAGAGGCAAAAATAGTCCGGTTACAGTGGGGATTTACAGCGTTAAGCCCGTAAATGGAGAGTATAAATACGCGAATCAGTATAATGCTATAGTTGCCAGAGTTAACACCCTTACATTCGATAAAAGCACAGACAAACCCCTGATGGATATTGTAGTGTCTTCGGTCTACGCCGAAGGCGGTAAGCCAGGGTTTTGGGGAAATCTAAAAGGAGCTTTGGCTAATTTAATTATAAAGCCTTTAGAAATAGACAAATTAGGCAATGATACGATGCTTAATTTTGGCTGTGCATTATTCGAAGGAAAAGAGACGTTTACGTTTCCAAAGGCAAAGAATTTAAAAGCAGACGGCAAGGACTGAAAGACAGCGGGGCTTTAGCGGTCCCGAAGGCGCTGTCTTCGATGCGCATCAGCACTAAATTTCAAAGACCAACTAACAGTTATTAGGGTTTAAATTGAAGTTTAACCTGAAAATAGTATGTATATTTTTGTGTTTTTGCATTGCGATGGAAGGCCGCTGTTACAGTAAAACCCCATCAGAAGCGCCGTCAAAACAAGAAGGCAGTGCAAGTGATAGCACGGATTCAAATGGTCCAACGCTTATGTTGAATTATAGTAAAGAGACGTTTAAAAAAAATCCTATTTTAGCTTTTGCGTATTTTATTCCGCTGATATCTCCGGCACTTGTTAACAGGGAAACCAGTGTCAATAATGAGCAGCAGGAAGGTATTATTTCATATGAAAGAACGGTTACTTCGAACTCCTTTTATGTGGCCTGTGAATTTGAACTATCGGGAAAGGGCTTTCACAAGAACACATTTGACTCTGCAGGGATGATAGCGAGAAATATCGGTAATTTTAAAGAAGGAGAGCCGCTGACAAACATATTAAATTGGATTAAATTTGAAGGAGACGGGGTTGGTCTTATTGAGGTTAAAGGAACGATTACCGGTTCCACACGGACCGTTACCGAAGTGGATATCAGTTTCAACTCAAATGGCCGAAAAAGCCCTGTAACTATCGGGCTTTACAGTGTTAAGCCCCAAAATGGACAATATAAGTACGAAAATAGATATAATGAGATAATTGCGAGAGTGGACACGCTTACATTCAAGAAGAGTGAAGAAAATAACCCCAGAATGGGAATAGAAGTAGCATCTATCCATAAGACGACTGAGGAGGAGGGGTTCTGGAGTAAGGTCAAGGGGTTAATCGCCAATTTCTTTATAAAGCCGCTGGAAGTGGATAAACTCGGCAACGATACAATGCTCAACTTTGGGTATGCGATATTGAAGCAAAAACCTGCGTTTACTTTTCCGAAGGCTAAAAATATCAAGGAAAGCAAAACGGTGGCAATAGATAATAAATAAAAGTAAGTCTTGGCAAATCCGGATTATTCTGGTAATATCTTTCGCTGTTCCGTCGGAGGGCAAAAAACAGCAAAAAACGCCGCTATTTGGCGACAACAGGGTATAGTTAATTGCGTATGAGTAATAAATTGAAAATCCTGCTTATAAATCCGGAAATACCGAATACTTTCTGGAGTCTAAAAAACGCCTTAAAGTTCATTTCCAAGAAGGCGCTTCTTCCGCCTCTTGGACTGCTCACTGTTGCCGCGATGCTGCCGGAATCTTTTGAGAAAAAACTGATTGATATGAATACGGCTGCATTGCACGACTCTGATATTGAATGGGCCGACTACGTTTTCATCTCTGCAATGGTTATCCAAAAGAATTCTGCCAGGACAGTGGTAGAAAGATGCAATAAACTCAAAGTCAAAGTGGTTGCCGGCGGTCCCTTGTTCACAGCGTTCCCTGAACTGATTCCTAATATCGACTGTCTTGTCCTCAATGAAGCAGAAATTACGCTGCCGGATTTTCTCAAAGACCTTGCGAATAACTGTGTAAAACCCGTTTATAAAACAGACCGGAAGGCCGATATACGAAACAGCCCGGCACCGCTGTGGCGATTGATAAATATGAATAAATACGGCCTAATGGGGCTTCAATACTCGCGGGGCTGCCCGTTCAATTGTGATTTTTGCGATGTTACAAATCTTCTTGGCCGTAAAGTGCGAACAAAGACCACTCGTCAAATAATCGATGAGCTTGAAAACCTTTACGTCCATCAATGGCGGGGCGAAGTATTTTTTGTTGATGACAACTTTATAGGGAAACGCCAACAACTGAAAAAGGAATTGCTGCCGGCGATTATAAACTGGATGGATAAAAGAAACCGTCCATTCGCTTTCAATACGCAGACTTCTATCGACCTTGTGGATGACGAGGAACTTATGACCCTGATGGCCAGGGCAGGTTTTGACGGCGTATTTATCGGCCTCGAGTCTCCTAACGATTTAAGTCTGGCCGAATGCAGCAAAACACAAAATATCGGCCGTGACGTTGTTGCAGCTATCAAAAAGATACAGCGATTTGGTATGCAGGTGCAGGCCGGCTTTATTGTCGGTTTTGACAATGATAAGCCAAATGTGTTTGATAAATTAATAAACCTGATTCAGGACAGCGGCATAGTAACAGCGATGGTCGGACTACTCAACGCTCCGCGGGGAACGAAACTGCATCAGAAGCTGATGAGTGAAAACAGACTGGCAGAGCCTTCAACAGGAGACAATATGGACTGCACAATGAATTTCATTCCCAAGATGAACATTCACGAACTTCTGGGCGGATACCTGAAAGTGCTGAATACTATCTACTCACAGAAATACTTTTGCAAACGCATCAAAACTTTTCTTGAGAACTATAATTTCAGTAACAAGACAAAACTTAAAGTGAATTATTGCGACATTAAGGCTTTTTTCAGGGCAATGTGGCGAATCGGTATAATAGAAAAAGGTAAAATATACTATTGGAAGCTTATATTCTGGTCACTCAAAAGTCCTCACAAGTTGACGTTGGCTGTACGTTACTCTATATTTGGATTTCACTTTCGTAAAACGTTAAAAACTGTTCATGCTCAAATGAAAGAACTTGCCACCACCTCGTAGCGTCTCAAAAGTCATCCGAACTTAAGATTTTAGAAAATAAAAGCTTACAGTTGATGATATTTTACAAAGCTTTAACTGATGAGGAAATAGATTTGCTTGCCGCAGGCCTTGGCGATAATGCGAAAAAAGCCCAAGTTAAAGTCGGTGTCAAAAAAGTGCCAGTTGTCAATGAATAGGAGAATTTATTCCGGTCTCTGTATATGGTATTTTTCATTTTAATAATAATCCCTGGATTTAATCCTGGTGTTATTCTAAATTGTGATTTTGCTTAATACAGGCTATTCTATTTAGGCGGCGGGATGTTAATGTCAATCTCATTGACCGAGCCTAACAACGACAGCGGTTCATTGAAATCCTGCGGGCGGCCAACAACCAAAATCTGCATCCTGCCGGGATTGAGATTTTTGCGGGCGGCCTGCAAAATATCCTTTTTGGTCACTTTACTGATGTTCTCCTTAGTTTTCTGGAGAAAATCCGGCGGATAACCAAAATATTCATAAGTCATCAGCCGTTTAACGACCTGATTCTTCGACTCGAAATTAAATACAAACGAATTGAGATAATTTTCTTTCGCTAAAGCCAGCTCCTCGTCCGTAATCTCGCTTTCGGTTATAGACTTAACCTGCTCCGTCATAGCACGAATCGCCCGAACGGTAGCCGACGATTTGGTCTGACAGCCGACGTAAAAAACACCCGGATAATTATATTCGGCTCTATACACGCCGAAAACGTAATAAGCCAGTCCCTGACGGGAGCGAACGTTCTTAAACAGGCGACCTGTAAAACCCGAACCGAGAACCCTGTTCATAAGAGCCAGAGCAAAATAATCAGGGTCATTCATCTGCCCGCCGATGTGGCCGAGGTAAATAGAGGACTGATTAAGGTCATTTTTTTTAATGAGATTAACTGTCGGCCGGAATTCATACTGCACTTTCGGAATCTGCGGCAGGTTCACATCGGCCTTTTGCCAGTTCTTGAATGCCTGCCGGAGCTTCTCAACCACCTGTTCAGTATTAAAATCGCCGCACACAGCAAACAGGACATTGTTCGGGTGATAAAACTTTTTATGGAAAGCAACCAAATCATCACGGCTTATGTTATTGATAGCGGCATATTCGGTTTGGCGGGCGTAAATACTATTTGGACCATAAATAAGTTTCCAATATTCACGTGAGGTAAGAGAAAAAACATTATCATTTCGCCTGGCGATATCCGAACCAAGCTGAATCCTGGCCAGCTCGATTTTGTCACTGTTAAAAACGGGGTTCATCAGGATATCCGCCAGAATTGTCAAAGCAGTATCGAAGTTTTCCTTCAGCACCCACATAGAGGCGAAGCCTGAATTAAGTTCGATGCCCGTTTCAACCGACGCGGCAATCCGCTCCAGCTCTTCGTCTATCTGGTCGCCAGTTTTGCCGGCAGTTCCGCCGGTGCGCATAACCATACCAGTCATAGCAGCAAGGCCGATTTTTTCCGACGGCTCATAAATGGAACCTGTTCGAATTATGGCCTGGAGCTGAATTACCGGCAACTCATGGTCCTCTATCAAAAACAGCCGAATCCCCTTATCCAGCGTTACCCGCTCAACCTTCGGAATCTCAAAATCCCGCAGAGCAGGAGAGCTTAACTGCCTGCTTAAGGCTGCCTGCTGAGGAAAAACCGACGCAAGAACAAAGAGAAATGCAAAAGAGCTTATTCTGGACAACCTGTTAAGTTTCATCCCGTTAGAAATCAATTTTTCCATAAGTTACTGCCTTTTTAATTTAAAATATTATTCCATTAACAATTTTCTTTCCAATTTTTTGTATTTCTAACGGGATTCATTATGCCTCTCCTGAAAAAATCAATTCGCAGCGGCATTGGTCTGAATAATGCCAACTGAACTATTCTTAGTTATAAAATATTCTGCGGCAACGCGCTGAATATCCTGAGCGGAAACATTGTTAATCCTGTCAAGCTGCCTAAAGAGGTTTCGCCAATCTCCGGTTAAGACCTGATAAAAAGCCAATTGGCCCGCCAAATCCGTGTTGGATTCGAGCTGACCGATTAATTCCGCCCGGCAGAGAGTTTTTGCCTTTTTGAGCTCTTCGCCAGAAACTGTTTCTGTTTTGAGTTTTTCAATCTCAGCGTAAACTGCATTTTCACACTCATCGGCGGTATGTCCCTTGGCCGGGGTTACATTAAATACAAACAGGTCTGGATATTTACTGCCGCCGGAATACGCATCAGCGCTTACGGCAATTTTCTTTTCCTTGACGAGACTTTTGAACAGGCGCGAGGTTCTTCCCTCAGCGAGAATCTTCGAGATAATCTCGAACACAGCGTTATCGGAATGATTGATATCGGGCCTGTGATAGCCAATAATAACCAGCGGCTGAGCAGAATCTTCGATAATAACGCGGCGCCGGCCCAACTGCGGCGGCTCAACGGTCGTAACCGGCAGCGGTTTAGCTCCGCCGGGAATGCGGCCGAAATACTTCTGCGCCAGTCTTTTAACTTCCTGCGGATTGACATCGCCGACTATCGCTATTGTAAGACTTGGCGGCGAATAATACTTTTTGAAAAAGGCCTCCGCTTTGCCGCGTGTCAGGTTCTCAAGGTCACTCATAAACCCAAGCCCCGGATGACCGTAAGGATGCGCCTTGTATGCGATTGCAAAGAACTCTTCATAAAGCCTTCTTGAAGGATTGTTCTCACTCATCCGCCGCTCTTCCATCACCACTTCTTTTTCTTTGTAAAATTCCCGCAGAACCGGATTCATAAACCTGTCAGACTCCAACGACATCCAAAGCTCAACTTTATTCGAAGGAAGACTAACAACATACTGAGTCGCATCTTTGCCGGTATATGCGTTGAGCCACCTGCCCCCGGCACGAGTAAGTATCTCATCGAACTGGTCGTATATTATATATTTTTTAGTCTCCTGCTGGGCCTGTTGGAACTGCTTGTCCAGTTTCTCAAGGCGAACCTTATCGGCTTTATCGCCTTTTCTGCGCTCTGCCAAAATTTGCTCAAAGGTTTCATCCATTTTTGCCATTGCGCGGGCTTCCGCCTGATAATTCCTTGTGCCGATAGTTTTAGTTCCCTTGAACGCCAGATGCTCAAATAAATGCGCCAGGCCGCTGTTTCCGGCAACCTCATCGACCGAGCCGACATCCGCATAGGTATGGAATGAAACTACAGGGACTTCGTGCCGCTCAAAAACAAGAAAGTTAAGGCCGTTGGGCAGCGTCCATTCTGTCAATCGCTTTTCAAATTCCGACAAATCCTGAGCCTTTGCCGGAACCGAAAGAACTAAGCCAGCATTAAAAAGCAGGATAGCCGCAAAAATGGCAGCGTTAGAAAGTCTTAGTCCGCGTCTCATAGTTTTTTCTCCTTTGGTATTAGACTCAATTATACTATCATATTAACACGCTATGTAAAAGGCTAAAAACCAGCAACCATCAGATTGATAATCCGATGCTGAAAAACCATAAAGCTCATATCAAAAAGGACTTACAGTTTCGACGCGCAGGAGCAGAAAAAAGGCGAAAAATCACTAAAAAAGGCAAAATTGGTAATAAAACGGTAACAATAGCTGTTATAATATAAGACAGGATGGATGAAGTATGGCCGGCAGAGGAGGCCTAAAAATATCATATTTCACATTGAGAAAACCTAATGAAGAAACGACGTAAATGGATAATCTATATTATTGTCGGGGTTTTGGTCCTGGCGGCGAGCGGCTGGCTGGTGAACAAAAACCGCAAAGGAAAAGACAAAGCGGAAACAGTGCGCATCGAGGATGTAAATCGAGGCGAACTTACAGAACGAGTCAGCGCACCGGGCGAAATTGAGCCCAAGACAACCGTTCAAATAAGCGCAAAAGTATCTGCGCGGATTATTGAAATGCCCTACGACGAAGGCAACACGGTAACCTGCGGCGATACAAACGCAAATCCGCCTAAACCTGCCTCGCTTTTATTGCGGCTCGATTCAAAAGACCTGGAGAGCCAGCTTCGGCTGGAGGAAGCCGGCAGAAATGCACAGGCTGCACAGATTGAGGTTGAGAAGGCCAAAGTTGAAAGCTGCAGGGCCACAATGGTCGGTCTTGAAGCAACATTGAAGCAGGCGGAAAATGATTTGGGGCGCAAAAAGGAGCTGGTTGAGTCCGGGGCTGTAAGCAAGGCCGATTTCGAGCAGATAAAATACAAGGTGGATTCGCTTGCCGCAGAGAAGGAAAGCGACAAATGCAACCTGGATGCGGCGGAACGGAACATGGTGGTAATGAAACACAATTTAGACGCTGCAGAAGCGAGGATAGAGGAGGCAAGGGAGGTATTGAGCTATACGAAGATAACATCGCCGATAAACGGCGTGATAACCCGCGTCAATGCCAAAGTGGGCGAAATGGTAATGACGGGAACGATGAATAATCCGGGGACGGTGATTATGGAGGTGTCTGACCTGTCGAAGATGTTAGTTGTGGCGCAGGTTGACGAGGCGGACATCGGCGAACTGGAAGTCGGCCAGGAAGCAACGGCGAGCATACAGGCATTTCCGAATATTAAGTTCAGGGGAGTTGTAAGCGAGATTGCACTGAAATACCGATTCAGCGACAACAAGACGAGATATTACCGCACAGAAATACTGCTTAATAACGACCCGAATCTTTTGAAACTTTATACAGGGCTGACGGCAGATGTCGATATTGAGACTCGGAAACACAGCAACGTAATTAAGGTTCCGAGCCAGGCGGTGGTTGCCAGAGAAGTTGACAGTCTGCCCCTGGAGATTCGCGAAAAATCGAGCGAGCTGGACAAGGACAAAAAGTTTGCGCCGGTGGTATTCAGATACATCGACGGCAAAGCGGTGATAACGCCGGTGAAAATAGGACAGGGAGACCTGACACATACGATAATTTTGTCGGGGCTTAAGGAAGGCGACAAGGTCGTAATAGGACCTTACAAGATTTTAGACAGTCTCAAACACGACCAGAAACTGCGCGACGAGCGGGATGTGGAGGCGGAGAAGAAGGCAAAAGAAAAGAAACCACAGGACAAAAAAAACAAGAGCGACAGCAATGAACCGGCAAGCAAATAATACAGACAACGGTGAAGTAATAATCCGGCTGCAGGGGCTGAAGCGTTTCTACCGGGTCGGCGTGGAGGAAATCCATGCGCTTGACGGCGTAGAGTTAGAGGTGCGGGAGAATGATTATATCGCGGTGATGGGCCATTCGGGTTCGGGCAAAAGCACATTGATGAACGTCATGGGGTGCTTAGACAGGCCCAGCGAGGGCAGCTACGAACTTGACGGGGATGATGTAACACAGTTAGGCGATTCGGCGCTGGCAAATATTCGCAACGAGAGGATTGGCTTTGTGTTCCAGTCTTTTGAACTTTTGTCGCAGATGAACGCGCTGAAAAACGTGGAAATGCCGCTTCTGTATGCGCGCGACGGATGGTTTGGCCGCTCTGCGCGGGCTAAAAAGTCTCTTGAGCGGGTCGGTCTCGGCGACAGAATTAAACATAAGCCAAATCAGCTTTCCGGCGGAGAGAAGCAGCGTGTTGCGATTGCACGTGCGCTTGTCTGCAATCCGAGCATACTGCTTGCCGACGAGCCGACTGGAAATCTGGACAGCAAAACAAGCGAGAATATATTAGAGCTTTTTGACGAGCTTCACAAACAGGGTCAGACGATAGTAATGGTAACGCACGAATATGATGTTGCCAAGCACGCCAACAGAATAATCAGGATGCAGGACGGGCGTATCTCCAGCGACCTGTCAAGGGAGATAGACGAGATAAACAGAAAATCCGGCGGCAAAACCGGCGAAAAGGAGAAATTATGAAAAGACTGCTTTACGCCCCGCTGATGTTTATCCAGCTTGTGTATCAAAGCGTCTATCTTGCGATTGGGCAGATATGGGCGAACAAGACACGGTCGATACTGACGACGATAGGAATTGTAATCGGCGTTGCGTCGGTGATTGCGGTTATATCGGCATTGACGGGATTGAAGGCGAAGATTCTCAGCCAGGTGGAGACATTCGGAAACAATACAATAATTCTGCAGCCGAGACTGCCTGATACCGGGCCTAAGCGAAATTTGTCGTGGTGGGATGTGAGGCTCAGGTCAAATGAATTTGACGGGCTCTTAGAGCATTGCCCGTCGATAGAGCGATTTACCCGGATAAGCGAAGCGGGACAACAAACAGTCAAATACGGCGAGAAGTCTGTGGCGAGCGCTCAAATACACGGCGTTGAGCCGGCGTGGCATGAAATAGAACACCGGACCATAGCGGCCGGCCGGGGAATATCGGTAATAGATGAAGGCCGGGCCGTGTGTTTGATTGAGCCGGAACTTCGTGACAAGCTGGGAATGGACAGGGACTGCATTGGGGAATCAATTCGAATCGGGTTCAGGAATTTTCGAATTGTGGGAGTAATAGAGAAGCGGCCCGACCTTGGAATCGGCGGAGGCGGGCAGGAGCGATACGAGATAATAATTCCCTTTGAAACAACAAAGAAGTTCCAGCAGGAATTCTGGATATGGGCTTTTGCAGAGAGCAAATCGCCGGCGGTCCTGGATGAAGGAGTAGCGGAGCTGCATTTCTTTCTTCGCCAGGCGCGGCAGCTGGACCCCGGTGAGCCGGAGACATTCCAAGTTGAATCGCTGAAAAGCGCAATCCAAACTTTCAACAACATAGCGATTATGGTAACGCTTGTCGCCGGCGGCATAGTGGGAATATCGTTACTGGTTGGCGGCGTCGGTATTATGAACATTATGCTCGTATCGATATCGGAGCGGACAAAGGAAATAGGATTGCGAAAGGCGGTAGGAGCCAAAAAGTCCGCGATACTAACGCAATTCCTCGTAGAGGCCGTGATACTCTGTTTTGTAGGCGGGCTTGTCGGACTGGGCGTGGGAAAACTTCTGACTTTAGCAATAGCGCATTCAAATGCGCTGCTGGCGAAAACATATATTCCTGCCTGGGCAGTGGCGGTGTCGTTCGCGTTTGCGGGGACGGTAGGAATATGCTTCGGGATGTTTCCCGCGATAAAGGCCGCCAGACTGGATCCGATAGAGGCGCTGAGACACGAGTAGCATATTCCGGACAAAGAACCGGTAAGGCGAAAAACGACATTTCCGGCAAACAGCAATATCATCTAAATTTCAAGGTTTTGCGAAGGGTAAATAGAGGGGTTTTCCTAATTGAGAAAACAAATAAAAATCTTATTCTATATTCGATATTAAAGAGCGTGCAGAAAGGAAAAAATATGAAATTACTTCATTATTCGCTTGTTTGTGCGGTTTTGGCAGGTTCATTTTCCCTTGCTCTGAACACGGGCTGCAAAGAAAACAAGCAAATCACCAATCAAAATACTGCAAAGGATAATAATATGAATAAAAAACTTACTCCAGAAGAGGAACAAGTAATTGTCCATAAAGGCACAGAATCGCCGTTTAGCGGCAAATATAATGACTTTTTTGAAAATGGTCTTTACATCTGCAAAAGATGCGGCAAGGCACTATTCGAATCCTCGTCAAAATTCAAATCAGATTGTGGCTGGCCGAGCTTCGACGAGCAAATACCGGGTGCGGTAATATCGCAAAAAGACGCGGACGGTATGAGAACGGAAAATATATGCGCTAACTGCGGAGCGCATCTTGGTCACGTTTTTAAAGGTGAAGGCTATACTAAAAAAGACACGCGCTTTTGCATAAATTCAATCTCAATGGATTTTGTGCCTAACGGCCAGCGGGCAATTTTCGCCGGCGGATGCTTCTGGGGAGTTGAATATTATTTTAAAACCGCACCGGGCGTTATATCAATGACGGTCGGTTACATTGGAGGGTATATGGAAAAACCAACTTATGAAGAGGTATGCACAGATAAAACTGGCTACGCTGAAGCAATTGAAGTTGTTTTCAACCCGGCGAAAACAAGTTATGAAAATCTGGCGAAATTGTTTTTTGAAATACACGATTTTACCCAATCAGACAGACAGGGGCCTGATATCGGCACACAATACCGCAGCGGAATTTACTATCTGAACGAACAGCAGAAAGAAACGGCTGAAAAATTAGTGCAGACATTAAAACAAAAAAGTTATGACGTGAAAACTGAAATCAAACCGGCAGGAACTTTCTGGCCTGCCGAACAATACCATCAGCATTATTACGAGAAGAACGGCAAAACGCCGTATTGCCACATCCGCAAAAAGATATTCTAAATTATTTAACGAATGGACTGAGTTCACGCAGGCGATTGACAATCCCAGGCATTTTTTCAATCACAAAATCCACTTCCTCTTCGGTATTATACCTGCTGAGACTGAATCTTATCGAGCCGTGAGCGGCAGTGAACGGCACACCCATCGCCCGCATAACGTGACTCGGCTCCAAAGAGCCGCTGGTGCAGGCAGAGCCGCTGCTTGCACAGATACCGAACTGGTCGAGCGAAAGCAGTATCGCTTCGCCCTCAATAAATTCAAAACTGATATTAGTGGTATTCGGCAATCGATTAATCTTATCGCCGTTGAGCTTTGCGTCTCTGCAATTTTTCAAAATTGCAGTTTCGAGTCTGTCGCGAAGTTTTTTAACCTTTGTGTTCTCCTGCTTTATCTCTTTTGCGGCAAGTTCGGCTGCCTTGCCAAGAGCAACAATGCCGGCGACGTTTTCAGTGCCGGCGCGCCTGCTCTTTTCCTGATGGCCGCCGACAATAAAAGGCGAAATCCTTGTGCCCTTCCTGATATAAAGAACGCCGACGCCCTTCGGTGCGTGCAGTTTATGGCCGCTGAGGCTCAATAAATCAATATTACTCTTGTCAAGATTTAAAGGAATTTTACCGACTGCCTGGACCGCATCGGTATGAAAAATCGCTCCTTTGGCTTTGACGATTTGGGCAATTTTATCAATTGGGAAAATCACGCCCGTTTCATTATTGGCATACATTATCGTAACAAGAGCGGTATCGTCATCAACTTCAGATTCAAGCTCGTTAAGGTCAATCTGCCCGTCTCCATTAACGCCAAGCTCAACCAATTTGTAACCAAGCGTCTGTATTTGGCGACAGGTCGCAAGAACGGCAGGATGCTCGACGCGCGTAGTAATAATCTTCCTTTTTTCCGGCAGAGCATCGAGAACGCCTTTTATTGCGGCATTATCGCTTTCCGTTCCGCAGCTTGTAAAAACAATTTCCGAACTGTCGCAGCCGAGAAGCTCTGCCAAAGATTCCCTGCTTTGCCTGATATATTTTTCAACCTGGCCGCCGAATGTGTGCATACTCGAAGGATTGCCGTAAAGGTCTTTTAGAAACGGCAGCATCGCATCGAGAACTTCCGGGGCAACTTTTGTCGTAGCGTTGTTGTCAAAGTAAATTACTTTTGACATTTTTTAATTCCTTATTCTTTTTGTTCTTCTACTACAATATCATTGCTGACGAACTCCCGCAGCCTGGCTTCAACAACGTCCTTTAAGGTAAATTCGGCAGTAGGACATTGCGAACACATACCGCGAAAGGCAACAATAACCTTGCTGCCTTCAATATCAATCAAATCGATATCGCCGCCATCAGCCTTTAGGAGCGGACGAATCTGTTCACTGATTGTCCGCTGAATAAGCTGAATCTTCTGCAGATTTGTCAGTTTTTTAGGCTTGCCTGAAACTTCAGCAGTTTTCCCTTTTTTACCGCGGATTCGTTCAATTATCTGCTGGATTTCGCCGCGACAGGAGCCGCAGCCACCGCCGGCCTTGCAGTAATTCGTAACCTGCTCGACCGAATCAAGGTCATTTTCAATAATTACCTTTTCAATCTCTTTGTCCGTTATGCCGAAACAGGTGCAGACGATTTTGCCTTCGGTTATTTTCTGAGACCTTACTTTCGAGCCGCGATAATTGGCAATCGCTGCCTGAAGAGCCTCCATACCCATAACCGAACAGTGCATTTTCTGCTCCGGCAGGCCGCCAAGCTTATCAACAATGTCCTTATTTGTAATCTTTTCCGCTTCTTCAAGAGTCAGGCCTTTTACCATTTCAGTCATTATCGAAGCAGAGGCAATTGCGCTTGCGCAGCCGAAAGTCTTAAACTTCACATCGGCGATTCTGCCGTCTTTGTCGAGCTTGAAAGTCAATTTCAGCATATCGCCGCAGGCAAGAGAGCCTTCTTCACCGACGCCGTCGGGATTCTCTATCTCGCCAGCGTTTACCGGATGAAGGAAATATTCCATAACTTTTTTATTATAATCCCACATATTTTTAGTCCTTAGTTTTGAGCTTTTTTCAAAGCTTGTTCAAAATCTTCAATAATATCGTCAATATGTTCCGTTCCAACCGATACGCGGACAAAGTCCGGGCTTACGCCGGCAGCAATCTGCTCGGCTTCGCTTAACTGCTGATGAGTCGTGCTTGCAGGATGAATAACAAGTGTCTTGCTGTCGAGTATATTTGCAAGATGACTTGCGAGTCGGACGCTATTAATAAATTTTTCGCCAGCTTTTCTGCCGCCTTTTATGCCGAAACCCAGTATCGCGCCCTGCCCTTTAGGCAGATATTTTTTTGCGAGTTTATAATCAGGATGAGATTCCAGGCCGGGGTAATTGACCCAGCTTACGGCCTTGTGTTTTTCAAGCCACTTTGCAAGGGCAAGGGCGTTTTCACAATGCCGAGGAACACGCAAATGCAGCGTTTCGATGCCCTGCAAAAACAAAAATGCGTTAAAAGGCGATAAACAGGCGCCCATATCACGCAATAATTGCAGTCGTGCTTTTAAAATATACGCGATATTCCCAAATTGCTCGACGTATTTAACTCCGTGGTAGCTTGGGTCGGGTTCAGTAAGCTCAGGGAATTTGCCGTTCGCCCAGTTGAATTTTCCTGAATCAATAATAATTCCGCCGATGCTCGTTCCGTGACCGCCGATTATTTTAGTGCAGCTATGCACAACAATATCAACGCCATATTCGATAGGCCTAAAGAGTATCGGAGACATTGCCGTATTGTCGCAGATTACCGGCAGATTATTTTTGCGTGCGATTGCGACAATTTTTTCAAAGTCGGGAATATTGTTCTTTGGATTTCCGCAGCTTTCAATATAAAGCAGGCGGGTATTTTTCTTTATTGCCTTTTCAAAATTCTCAGGTTTCGACGGGTCAACAAGACTTACCTCAATTCCAAGTTTAGGCAGAGTATGGCCAAACAGCGTTATCGTTCCGCCATAAAGTGTGCCCGCAGAGACAATATGCTGGCCTGCTTTGCAGATATTTAAAATTGCCGCGGTAATCGCCGCCATACCGGAACTAAAGGCAAGGCCCGCAACGCCGCCTTCCATTGCGGCAAGACGTTTTTCAAGGACATCTGTCGTCGGATTCATCAATCTTGTATAGATATTGCCGAACTGCTTTAAACCGAAGAGGTCCGCGGCGTGCGCGGTGTCCTTAAACAGATAGCTGGTTGTCTGATAAATCGGCACCGCCCTGCTCAGCGTATCGGAATCCACCGTTTGACCGGCGTGCAGGGCCAATGTTTCAAGATGATACTTTTTTTCTTCCATTTTCATCCTTTCGGCAAAACCGCTACCATTCTGTCAATTGCCTTTTTTGCCTTTTGGGCAATGTCCTGCGGCACCTTTATAATATATTTATTATCTTCCAATGAAAACAGGACTTTTTCCAGTGTTATTTTTTTCATATTCGGACAGATAAACTTTCCCGAAGCCGGATAAAAAGTCTTGTCCGGGTTCTGTTTTTTTAACGTATGAATAATGCCAATCTCAGTAGCGATAATAAATTCCTTTTTTTCGCTTGCGCGAACATATTTTAATAATTGCCCCGTGCTTAAAAGCTCATCTGCACAGTCCCTTACAGGCCTGGGACATTCCGGATGAGCAAGCGTAACAGCATCCGGATGCGCAGCCTTTATTTTTTTTACATCTTCGGCTGTTGCAAAAACGTGAGTTGGGCAATAGCCCGGCCAAAGCACTAAATCTCTGCCTGTTTTTTCCATAACAACCTGGCCGAGATTCTTGTCAGGCACAAAGATAATTTTCTTTTTCGCATCTATTGAGTTTACAATCTCAACAGCATTGGAGCTTGTGCAGCAGTAATCGCTTATCGCTTTTACCTCGGCAGAACTATTGACATAACAAACAACAACCGCGTCGGGATATTTTTCCTTCAGTTCGCCGAGCTGCTTAGCTGTAATCATATCTGCCATTGGGCAGCCTGCGGTCTTATCAGGCAGCAGAACTGTTTTGTTCGGCGAAAGAATCGAGGCGGTTTCCGCCATAAACAAAACCCCGCAGAAAACTATTACATCAGCATCGGTTGCAGCCGCCTTTCTGCTCAATTCAAGAGAGTCACCGGTAAAATCGGCAATATCCTGCACCTCGGCAGACTGATAATTGTGCGAGAGAATTACCGCATTTCTCTTTTTTTTTAGATTATTAATTTTTTCGATGATACTTACTGTCATATTTATTTTTTGGGCTTTTTCTGGGTAATAACAAGCTCAGGTCTCGTCATTGAAACGGTAACGCCGGGGGGAACAGAATCCTTAAGCCAGACGTTTCCGCCGATTGTTGCGCCTTTGCCGATAGTAATATCGCCGAGTATCGTAGCGGCTGCATAAATCGTAACGTCATCCTCGATTGTCGGATGTCTTTTTACGCCGCGAAGGCTTTGGCCTTTTGCCGGAGCAAGAGCGCCAAGTGTTACGCCCTGATAAATTTTTACGTTATTGCCGATAATGGACGTTTCACCGATAACAATTCCTGTGCCGTGGTCGATGAAAAATCTTTCGCCGATTTTTGCGCCGGGGTTAATATCAATGCCGGTCTCGTGATGCGCGTGCTCGCTCATAATTCGCGGTATCAGCGGCACATTCTTCAGATAAAGCTCGTGGGCAATTCTGTAAACGGTTATCGCTCTTAAGCCCGGATAGCTTAAGACAATTTCTTCAAGACTCGACGCCGCCGGGTCGCCGTCAAATGCCGCCTGGATGTCCATCTTGAGCAATCTTCGAATCTTCGGTATTTGAGATAAAAGATACTCAACAACATCCTGAGCCATATTATGGCAGCCGGTGCAATCGCTGTTTTTTAATCTGCACTGATGAAGAAGCGCCCGCTCAACCTGCTCGGTAAGCTGGCTTTGAACCTGGCATAAAATGTCTCCAATGACAAAATTTATATTTGAGCTCGTAACGTCTCTTGCGCCGGTGTAGCCGGGAAAAATAACTTCCATAAGCAGATTAAGAATTTCGAGAATCCTGTCCCTCAAAGGCAGATTTGTAGTATCAATAAAGTTTATACCCGCTTCATCCTGATAGGAATCCACAATCTCTTTGACAATGTTTTTAACTTTATCGTTTTTCATTTTCGAACCTTTATTGAAACAGTTCTGTTGAAATATATCTTTCGCCGGTATCGCAGATAATTGTTACAATAGTTTTTCCTTTATTTTCCTTCCTTTTGGCGACCTGCAAAGCGGCAAAAACATTTGCGCCGGAACTAATGCCGGCAAGAATCCCTTCTTTGGCGGCAAGCTGTTTTGCAGTCTCAATTGCGTCTTCATTACTTACCCGAATAATCTCATCCAGAATAGCTGTATCAAGCACTTTTGGCACGAATCCTGCACCGATACCCTGAATTTTGTGCGGCCCGGATTTTCCACCTGATAGCACCGGCGAATCGGCAGGCTCAACGGCAATAACCTTAATTTCAGGCTTTCTTTCCTTTAAAACCTGTCCGCAGCCTGTAATTGTACCACCTGTTCCGACACCGGCAATAAATATATCAACGCCGCCATCGGTGTCCCGCCAGATTTCCTCAGCAGTGGTTTTGCGGTGAATTTCGGGATTTGCCGGGTTTTCAAACTGTTGCAGCATAACCATATTACCTGTATTACTGACGAGCCGCTGTGCCTCAGTTACAGCACCTTTCATCCCATCGGCAGCAGGTGTCAAAACCAACTCTGCGCCGAAAATCTTAAAAAGTTTGCGTCTTTCGACGCTCATCGACTCCGGCATAACTAATGTGAGCTTATAACCCTTTACCGCACAAATAAAGGCAAGACCAATGCCCGTATTGCCGCTTGTCGGTTCGACGAGAATCGTATGTTTGTTTATTCTGCCCTGCTTTTCGGCTGCCTCAATCATCGCAAGACCAATTCTGTCTTTGACGCTGCCGCAGGGATTGAAAAACTCCATTTTAGCTAATATTATAGCTTCGCTGGTATTAAGAGCGTTAATTTTAACAAGTGGAGTATTACCAATTGTCTCAGCTAAATTGTTATATACTTTTCCCATCGTCAATCCTATCAATCCAAAGTTTATGTCTCGGCGGCAGATATTTTAAATCTGATAATTGAGCTTCTCTTTTTCCGCCATTTCGACTAAATCCTGCAGAGTCTTGTTCTCAAGCACATTCAATATCGCATCATTTACTTCAGTCCACAGCCGTCTTGTAACACAGTCCGCATAGCGTTCGCAGGCATCCTTGTTCTCGACACATTCAACCGTAAACACCGACCCTTCAAGAGACCTGAAAATGTCGCTTAATTTTATGTCCTGCGGCGGCTTTGCAAGCACATATCCGCCGTGAGGGCCTCTTATGCTTCGGACAAGCCCGGCGGTTTTTATTATCGCGATAAGCTGCTCAAGATATTTAACAGATATGTTCTGTCTTTCCGCAATCGTCTTAATCTGCACTGGTCCTGCTCCATAAGCAAGAGCAAGTTCGAGAATAGCTCTCATTCCATATCTTGTTCTGGTAGAAATCTTCATTGTTTTTCCCCTAAATTCCTATTGTTTTAGTAGTATTTTATATATACTACGAGCATAAGTCAAGTATGTGCCTAAAAAAATGTCCTTATAATTCTTGACGCCTGTTAGTACAGTATTTACAATAGGTTAAATATTATAAGGGCCAATAAAATGGCAGATAAGCTAAAAATTCCAAAAATATCATTGGAACATCTAAAACGCCTGACAGACGATACAGGACTCTTACAGCACGCCAAATATATAATACCCGAACGTCAGAACGGCTATTGCACCGATGACAATGCGAGAGCTCTTATTGTGGCGGCTAAATATTACAAAAAACATCCTGAACCGGTGGTTTTAAAGCTATTTGAAATATATCTATCATTTCTCTATCATTCCCTAAAACCGGATAAAACAGTCCACAATTTCCTCGATTACAACAGAAACTGGAGAACCGGCAAATCGGAACAGGACACTCTCGGCAGAGCTATCTGGGCATTCGGTTCAGTAACAGCTTCGCCGCCAAATAACGACTACATCCAGATTGTCCGAGAATTTTTTGACGATACCTGCCAACATCTATCGTCAATGCCCGCTAAAAGTGTATCTTATGCAATTTTGGGTTTATCGGAATTTCTTGAAAAATTTCCGACAGACAAACAGGCAACTGAACTATTAACCAAGGCCGCGGATATCCTTTTTAAAAATTACAATAAATACACCTCGTCAGACTGGATGTGGTTCGAGGACATACTTTCTTACGCAAACGCTATTATGCCGGCAGCTATGTTCGCCGCCGCAAAAATTCTCAAAAACAAAACCTATCTTGATGTCGCAGAAAAAAGCTGTTTCTTCCTGCTCGAAAATACTTTTAATGGCAAACATTTCAGTTTCATAGGTTCAAACGGCTGGTATCCAAAAGGCAAAAAGCGTGCACAATTCGACCAGCAGCCAATTGAGGCCGCGGATACGGTTATAATGCTGGCAAAGGCATATCAGGCGACGAAAAATAAAAAATACAAACTATTGCAAAAAAAAGCATTCAACTGGTTCTTAGGAGAAAATGACACAAATATGCCGCTTTATGACTCTAAAACAAAAGGCTGCTGCGACGGCTTAGGAGCAGATGGAGTAAATATTAATCAGGGTGGAGAAAGCATCGTCAGCTTTCTTCTTGCATCACTATATCTATCAGATTAAACTAAAAATACAATGTATTATGGAGAAAAAAATGAAGCGGTTATCTTTCCTGATATTTTGTCTATTGTGTGTCCGGTCCTATGCCGAGATAAATCCAGACCCTAACCAAAATAGTAAGCCAAATAAACTTAGCAATGCACAACGCTGGGCTCTCGGTGCGTCCGGAATGCTCGCATCAAGCAATCATATGAAGTTTGATTCACTCGCTGGATATGAAGTAAATAAATTTGCAATAAAATCAGAAAAAAAATTGCTTGAAAAATGGTGGGGTGTTACAGACAGAAAAAGTTTACTTGAAAGTCTTAAATGGCTGGAAGAAGGCGGACATAGTGCGGATTTTGAAGAACTGGCAGTATCATTAAACGCACCGGAAATGATAGGTCCCACATTAGTCAGGGCAGAATTTGAAGATAAACTAAAAACTAATGAGGAACTAAGAGGCAAAGTAGCGGTTGTTTCAAGATACTATGAAAAGCTTGGCGATAAAAGCCTGCAAGGCTGGGATGGTACAAGATATATCTGTCTTTGCAGATGGGGATTTATATGTGGGTATATTACCGAAGCTGAAGCATGGGAAAAAATCATGCCTGCTGCTCGCCACCTTCAGCAGACGTTTAATTCGTGGGAGGAACTCTGTAAAAACTATCTAATAGGCAGAGAATATTGGTCACCAAATGATGAAGACCATTATATTTACGAAGACACCTATGTAAGATTATTAGAGATGCCGGAAAGCCCATGTAAAAAACTGCCATGGGACTTACCTCTGTATGATATTAATATGGACCCAAATAATATCGAAGACAGCAACAAAATCAGCACTGGCGTATCAGCTGCAAATTTCTCACATTACAAAGAGGGGGGAAGATAAATGTCGAAAAGTATTACAATAGCTTTGTTTCTAATTATTATTGGTATAACTGAGCCCTTCGCATTCGCCCTATATGCGCCACATCAATTGATAGTCCCAAAAGACTATTCTACCATTCAGCAAGCAATCGACAAATCCGGCCCCCAGGATATAATCATTGTCAACGCTGGAACATACACGGAGAACTTAACGGCAAATAGACCTATACAAATTGAAGGCACAAAAGATGGGCAGACTACAATTAAAGGCAGTTTGACAATAAATATCGCAGACCACAAAAATGACGATAGCAGCAAAACGATTATAAAAGGACTAAATTTTGATGGCGCTGAAAAGAATGCTATAACCTTAATTGGCGGCAATATTGCAATTGAAGACTGTATAATTAAAGATTCTAATGCAAACGGAATTAATTTAGATAAAACTGCCAAAGCCGACATTCAAAATTGCCGGATAAGCAATTGCAAAAACTATGGCGTAACAACATATAAAACGACCAATACCTCTATCGTAGAGTGCCAAACCGAAAACTGTTCGCAAATCGGCATATATGCCTACGAAGCAAACAATGTTACTATTGCAGCATGCGATGCTAATAATTGCAAAAATTACGGCATATCAGCTTACCTGTCAAATAATATCTTTATTGAAAATTGCCAAACCACTAACAGTTTTCAGAATGGAATATATATCTGCGAAACAGGCACTGCACAAATAAAAGAATGCAATATAAGCAAAAGTGCAAATGATGGAATATCAGCCTATCAGACAAACAATATATCTATAGAAATGTGCACTGTAGTGGATAATGCCTGGAATGGCATATATGTCTGCGATACAAATACTATTTTCATTGAAGACTGCAATATTATTAACAACTCTACAACCGGAATATATTTGTCTTATGGCAAAAGCAGCAATCCGACAGAAATAACTATCAAAAAAAATAGCTGCCAAAACAACGGAGTTCTCGGCATTGCGGTATGGAACTCTACTTGCCCTGCTTGCATATCAGAAAATACTCTCCAATATAATGCAGAAGGAGGTCTCAATCTCTATGGAACGGTTTTTGTTTCAGTAGATAAAAACAAAGTAGAAAGGAACGGTGGGTCTGGTATAAATGTGTGGCAAACCAAGAAAAATGTAAATATTACAAACAATTCAATATGTCGCAACCTTTACTATGGTATAAATGTCATTGAAGGTGGAATGGCAACTATTAAATCAAACAGAGTTGAAGAAAATGATTGTGAAGGTCTTATGGTTTCGGATAGTAATTCCACCGCCAAAGTTATCGACAACGTTTTCAGAGAAAATTATCCTGTCGGCATAATGTTTCTCAAAGCTGCAACCGGTGAAATACGCAACAATGAATGTACAGGGCATTCATGGAGTGGAATAGCTATACGCGGGGCAGGCACAAATCCAGTTATCTCCGGCAACAAATGCATAAACAACAGAGGTTGGGGTATTCTATATTGGGATGGTGCAAAACCATCTATTTCTAATGATAACATAACAGAAAATAACACTCTTGGCGGTATTAAAGAAAAACCAAAAACCAATATATTTGATTTATAATGATGAATCCCGCACCTTCTAAATATTCGATTTATATCCGCAATCTTTTTAAAAATTATGAGAAGAATAATGGAAATATAAAAGGTTTAACGAAGATTAAATAAAAAGAAGGTGCGGGATGAAAATCGCCACATTTAACGCAAATTCGATAAGGTCGCGGGCAGAAATAATCGTCAACTGGCTGGCGGAAAACCAGCCTGATGTCCTGTGTGTGCAGGAAACCAAGGTTCAGGACAAGGATTTTCCATCCGATGTCTTTGCAAAGACAGGCTATGAGTTTGTCTTCAAAGGAGAAAAAAGCTATAACGGCGTCACGATTTTCAGCAAATACAAACTTACCGGCGTTGAATTCGGTCTCGACAGCGAACCTAAAGACGAGGCCAGGATGATAAAGGCGAAGACCGCGGGTATCACAATCGTCAACACCTATATCCCGCAGGGTTTCGAGATTGAATCCGAAAAATACAAATATAAATTAGACTGGCTAAAAAGACTTTTTGAATATTTTGAAAAACATTTTAAGCCTACGGACAAACTGCTATGGGCCGGCGATTTCAATATTGCGTTTGAGGCCAGGGATGTTTACGACCCGATTGTGCTTGATGGGACGGTCTGCTTTAACAGGCAGCTCAGCGAAGTTCTGAAAAAATTCATAGGTTGGGGTTTTGTTGACCTTTTCAGAAAGCACAATACTGATACGGGACAGTTTACTTTCTGGGATTACCGCGAACCCAATGGTTTTAAGAGAAATCGCGGGTGGAGATTAGATTATATAATGGGGACAGAGCCAATGGCAAAAAACTGCACGAATTGCTACGTTGACAAAAAACCACGAACGCTCGAAAAACCCAGCGACCATACATTCCTCGTCGCAGAATTTAAACCCGGTGCATCATCTTAAAGATATTCTCATCCTGAAAAACGATATTTAATTTCATTTCTTTGCTTATTTTATTCAGCGATTTGTGAATCTGCGGAATGCTGATTGTCGCCTTTGCGATGTCAACAGCCATAGTCATAACGAAATAGTTTTCCATAATCTTCTGGTTAACATCGACAATATTGATATTGGCTTTCGCCATCGCATTTGCGATTTTCGCGATGATGCCGACGCGGTCTTTGCCGGTAATGGTTATTATACAAATCTGCTGTTTTTTAGCCATAAATTCTTCCTTAAATCCCGTTAGACCCTTTTGATTCTATACTTGTATATTAATATGTAACTAAACATACAATTTTATGCAATCCTTCCTTATCAAAGGGGGTCTAACGGGATAAATCACCACTTAATTTGATGAAGTTTTTCCATATTTTTATAATCCGTCATATCGAATCCAAGTGCGGTAACGGTAATAAAGCCGTCTGCAAGCGCAAGCGTATCCGAAGGAACATCCGTATCCCGATAGTTTCCGCCAGCAAGCTGATAAAGCGATTGTCCCGTATCGCCTTGCTTTTTTACAAAATACTCCTCAAAACCCATTGTCGATTGCGGCACAACGACAATTCCTTTCGGCTTTCCATCTGAAAGCCGCGGGATATTTATATTAATCACTCCCGATAAGCTATGCGTTCCTATTTTATTTATAACCTCAACACAATATTTCGCTGCAGTTAAAAAATCGGTTTCCTCTTCGTGAACGCAGCTAAGGGCTATCGCGGGAATACGATAAAAGGCCGCTTCCATAGCGGCGGCAACTGTGCCGGAATAATATACGTTAATGCCGACATTTGCGCCGTTGTTAATGCCGCTTACTACGAGGTCTGGTCTTTTTGGACAAAGCTCCATTATCGCAAGTTTGACGCAATCGGCCGGCGAGCCGCCGACGCTGTAGCCTGTGAACTGATTTTCTATATTGACTTTTTCACAGGCCAGCGGCTCAAAAACGGTAATGCTGTGCCCTGCGCCGCTCATTCTGTCGGAAGGAGCAACAACAGTTACATCGCCTAATTTCGTCAGTTCTTTAAAAGCTGCCGCTATGCCGGGGGCGTGAATTCCATCGTCGTTTGTAAGAAGTATATTCATCCCGTTAGACCTTTTTTCAATTTACGCAACCAGCCTAAAATGTGTCTGTCTTTTTGAACATTAAAATATAGCATATAAAACCAACCAGGTCTAACGGGATTCATACTCAATATAGTATCGTAAAGCCTGCGATAATCAATAGCCAATCCCTTAGGGACAAGTTGACGCTTTGCAAGGAAAGATTATAATTGCTGATTATGGCAAGAAAATTCGACCCCAAAAACGATTTGGTCTTAACAAGGCAGCAGGCCCGCGACTTTGACAATTGGGCGATAAATAATGCAGGCGTGCCGGGAGCAGTCCTTATGGAAAACGCAGGCCGGGGCTGCGCGGAAATCATAATCAGCGAATTGAAAAAATCCGGCGGTGATAAAGTATGCGTTTTCTGCGGCACAGGCAATAACGGCGGCGACGGTTTTGTTATCGCAAGGCATTTGAAAAACGAAGGTTTCAAGGTAAAAATCGGTCTTTGCGGAAAAAGCTCAAAGATAAAAGGCGATGCTGAGATTAATTATAAAATTACCCGCAATATGAAAATCGCGATTAAAGAGCTTGATTTAAACAATATTGAAAAAGGCGTTAAAGATATAGCCAGCGACAGCAATTTGATTGTGGATGCGATTTTCGGAACAGGTCTGACAGGCGAGATTAGCGGCGAATTTGAAAAACTTATAAACGCAATAAATTCACTCAATAAACCGATTATTGCCGTAGATATTCCTTCGGGACTTGATTGCGACAGCGGGCTTCCTCTCGGCGCAGCGATAAGGGCAACAAAAACAGTAACATTTGCTGCAGCAAAGAAGGGATTTAGAAACCCTGATTGTGCAAAATATACCGGCGAAATTTACATAGCTTCAATCGGCATCGAAATAAACAGCCACAAAGGCACCAAGACACAAAGGTCTTAAATATGTTATTTTTTCTTTACGCCTGAAGCTAAAGATTCATAACCAATGAAGTTCAGGAATCTTTTCAGACTGAAAACAGGAATATAGAGGTCTTTAGCCTGGTTTTTGACTTCCTGATACTGCTCTGAAGCCTTGACTGATGCTTCATATTTTTCATTAGCCATAGGGTCGGCTTCTATTTCATCGAGCGTCGGCTTTTTCCGGACCTGCGGCGGAACGCCAAGCACGACAAAGTCGGTATCAATAGTAACAACATCTTCAACTTTTCCGCCCCAGTTTTCAATAAGCTGTTTTATTTTTGCTGCTCCATCCACATCGATTGTCCCATCGCCATTTAAGTCAAAATCTCCGGCCACAACAAATTTATTGACCGCTTCGCTGTCCCAGACAAGATTTACAATTATATCCCCTTCGATAATAGGATTCTTTTTGCTCGATTTATTTATCCTCGCGATAGAAGTATTTTTATCGACATTAAAGACTTCAATCTCAGCTTTGCTCGAACCATCGGTCGGAATAGACCCGCTTTTGTCATAAACGGCAAAAGTCAGGCCGGGATAGACTTTTGCCTCGCTGCCGATATCGATAAATACCACGTTTGAAGAGTTATCCACCGTAATAATATGGCCATCAGGCTTATAAGCCGCGATATCCTCTTTGGGCCGCGGCTTTAAGATATCAAGTTTGCTCAAGGCTTCTTCAAGCCTGTTTTGCGTAACGCTGAGCTTGCTCAAGGTTACCTGCAGCTCCTGTTTGGCTTTGTTTTTTTCATCAATAGCGTCGTCTCTTTCCTTTGTAAGTGTCTGTTCCCGTTCGGTGGCTTTTTTGTCCATAAGGTCACGCAACTGATTGTAGCTCTGCTGGACGTCGTCGGCTTTCTGCTGCTCGGTGCGGATTTGATTTCTCAAATCTTCTTCTCTCTGCGAAGCACCTTTTTTTGCAAGCTCATTTTCCTTGTTCATATGCTCAATCTGCGAAGCAAGCTGCTCGGCAAACTCCTGTTTTTGCTGCAGTTTTCTATTGTAATTTTCGATTAGTTTGAATATCCCCGTTCCGTTCGGATCTTCAGAAAGCACTATCTCCTTCGGCAGTTTTGCAAGAATATCATTGTAATCCGCCTGTATTTCGGTCACCTTCACTTCAGCGCTTGTCTCCTGAGGCGCAATTCCGACAAGCATTACATACAACTGGTCAATATATCCGAGAACCTGGCCGAGTCTGCTATGGTTTCGCTCCTTTTGACCGACAAGAGTGCCTATGTTTCGCACCTCACTTTGCGAGGCAATATCAGCAGCATCCTGCTGAACTTTAGTATATTGGTCTCGCCAATCCTCAGATTTCAGATAAAAAACTACTGCGAGAACCGCAGAGACGATAAATAAAGCGACAAAAGTTATAACGGTATAAAGCATCGTTCCGCTTTGTTCCTGACGAGCGACAGCCATTTAAAAACTCCTGAACGGATATTAAAATCAGTTAATTGCTATAGTTATGCACCGACGGCATTATGGTAATTATCGTCAAAAATCGCAGTTTAGTCAAATAAATTTTACCTAAATTCCCAAAAGTCTTTGTAGCGTAAGTGCTTTTTGGATTGTATAGTTAGGTTAGACCATTTGAAAGCAAATTTATGACCAAAGAAAGATTACAAAAGATTCTTGCCGCTGCGGGTGTCGATTCCCGTCGAAATTGTGAGCAGCTTATACTTAGCGGCTGCGTCAAAGTTAACGGCAGAGTTACAGATACTCTGCCAGTATTTGCTGATAAAGAAACCGATATCATAACCGTTGCGGGCAGGAGAATTCGGCCGGAAAAAAAGGTTTACTTTCTGCTCAATAAACCAAAAAACGTTCTATGCACCAATTACGACCCCGGCAACAGGAGAAAAGCGATAGATTTAATTGACTGTAAAGAAAGAATTTTCTGTGTCGGCAGACTTGATACTGAAACTACCGGAGCAATAATCCTGACTAATGATACATCTCTGTCCGACATACTTACACATCCAAGACATCAGATTGCCAAAACTTATATTGTCGGCGTTAAAGGCAAAATCACGCCGGAAGCGGTCGAAAGGCTCAAAAAAGGCATTTGGCTTTCAGAAGGTAAAGTCCTGCCTGCAAAGATAAAAATCTTAAAGGCCCATTATGCTGAAAGTCTGCTCGAAATAAAAATTACTGAAAGTCTTAACAGAGAAATCAGAAGAATATTGGCAAAAGTAGGTTATAAAGTAACGTCATTGAAGAGAACACAGATAGGGAAAATATCGTTAAATCGCCTCGAAACAGGCAGCTATAGAATGCTTACAAGCTCAGAAGTGGAATATCTCAAAAATATCGGTGATTAAACTACTCGGCTTTTTTGTAATCCCTTTTCAAAGGCTTTTGAACAAGCCCCATTCTGATAGCCTTCGCTGAGACCTTTATCTTGCAGACCTTGCCATCGATGACGGCACGGACTTTTTGAATGTTCGGCTTGAATTTCCTCTTCGTTACGCCGGTGGTTTTTATACCGACTCCGCCGAGATATTTAGCCTTGCCGCGACGGGCAATGCTGTTGCCTGTTGTCGTTTTCTTGCCTAAAAAATAACAAACTCGTGACATAGGTCCTTAACTCCAATTCAATAAAGTCCAGCAAGTATAATGCTTTAATGGAACTTTGCAAGGCTAAAATTGAAATGTCTATAAGTGCCTGCAATTAAGCGTGTTACATAAAACATTAATGTTTCAGGGTAATTTGGTATTTTCGGGTATGCTTAAGACTTTGACCGCTAAGACTGCAGGATGTATTTACGGTAAGCTGCGCTTGTTTATGGGAAATCTTTTCTATTGTTACGGCTAATTGAGCGTCTCTTACCCCTATGCCGGCAGTATCAAGCTGAATTTCATTTTCAGTCTCCTTAATATTTCCCTTTTCAATATTGTGCTTTGCCCAGGCGATGCCGCTGGAAATCATATTCTGCTCGGCAGCTTCAAGAAAAGCCCTATTGGTTTGAAATATAATCTTGTTTGATACATCAGTAAAAAGAAGCAATACCGTGCCCATAAAGACAAGAATTATAATAACAATTAATAGGACAACACCCTTTCTCAATTTTTTGCCTCCTTATAAGCGCCCGCAAAATATACATAAGAGTTTTCCATTTTCTTATCCGCACGATTGTAGATTTTTAACTCCACATATTTTTTTACTTCTACGGCGAAACCTGCGCCATCTTTACGCCAAACCTGCCATTCGATTTTACCATTCGGAATCTGCCAGGTTATTTCTTCATTTGCATCGCCAACTACGATTCTCGAAATTTTTCCATCCTGCAGCAGGTAACAAACTGCATCATCCTGCCGCTTAATTAAAAGACTGTTTGCATCCGTCGAATATTCAGAAAACGATTGAGGAAAGCCTCTGGCCGAATTGATGTCTTTTCTCATATACTTGAGAACACCGATAAGGCTGGTATTGGATTCGACAAGCTTGCAGGATTTGGGTATATCATATATCATAAATTTCCATAATCGCCCGAGCGGTATCAATATAACTGCCATAACCGCCAGCACTGTAAGCATTTCCACTAATGAAATACCTTTTTTCATTTCTGAATTTCTCTTTCCGGGGCGAAAAATTCCGCCAGTTCGATTGAAACCGCTTTATTGCCGGCTTTAGCTGACGCTCTAACTTTAACAAGCTTCATACCCTGCCATTTGTCAGTTCCATCTGATTGCTCAATTTGAAGATTAACTTTAGGCCACAATCTTTTCAAATCATCATCGCCAATCGGCCGGCCTGCGGCCGCAATACTGTCGAGCTGTGCCTGTGCCGCTGAAATACACTGCTGTCTGACTAACTGATAGTTATTGATTTTTCTAAAGGCACTCATAGACAAAGCCAGGCAACTTAAAATAATCGCTAAAACAGTCATAGCAACTATCATCTCTGCCAACAGAAAACCTTTATGGTTGTTTCTTTTGTTCATACGATAGACACACATTGCATAATAATCGCCACTATTGCGGAAAAGACCGAATAAGCCACAAAACCAACCATTGCGCCTAAACATATTGTTGTCGAAGGCAATAATATAAATCTCGCAAGATTTATTCTGTAGCTATAATTTGAACGATAGACCGATTCGAGCATTTCCAGCATAGGCAGGGTATTTTCCGGATTTTCCTGCTGGAATGCCCAGGAAAGGGAATTTGCCAGGCCGGATTGTCCTGCGGCATCGGCAATGTTATCCCCTGCCTCGACTCTTTCTAACCATTTTTTCAAACGTTTTCTGAAGCAGCAATTCACATCAAGGTCAATTGCGCTCCTGATTGCCTCGTTTACAGTGTATCCTGCATTTAAATATATTCTCAATACTTCGACAACCTGTTGTGTGGAGTAATTATTTTCAAACCAGTGCAGAATCGGCAGATGCCATTTAATAAAATCTCCGATTAAGGAAAGCAAGAGCGGTTTTTGGGGTCTGCGAGGCCTGAACCTCACCCTGATATAAATACCAGAGACCAGGAGAATAACAGCAACAATTATAACACTTAACAGCCATCCGTATCTGAAATAAATAAAATTAGATATATGCAAAAGTATCCTTGTAGATTTGGGTAATTCTGCCCCGGTCATTTCACGTATAACTTCGCCAAATTTAGGTATTATACCTCCTGTTAATCCCAGCGTGATTAACAGCAAAACAGCCAAAACTATAATAAAATAGACTGAAGGATATACAGGTTTAACTCTTTTGCTGTCAATGGCTTTTTCGAGCATATCTGCCTCGATACCGGCAATAACCTGCGGAACCTGTCCTGTTTTTTCTCCTGCCTCTATCAGGGCGGTTATTCCTGCAGGACATCTTCTGAAGCCTCGTTTGATTGATTCGCTGAGCGAATATCCCTGAAGGAGCCATTTGGAAATCTGCCGCAAAATTTGTGAATGTTTATATTTGATATTTTCTGATGCCGACTGCAGTGCCATCGGCAGCGGCAGGTTCTGCCTGACACTTGCGCCTATGGTTGAAATTACAAAAGCAACTGTGGCGTTACGCTGCGTAACAGCAACCCCGACACAATAGCAAAACACAACCCCCATAAATATACCCATATATATGCCGATTATTGAAGAGACCATTACGGAAAATAATACCAGTAAGGCAATGCATATAATAATAACCAGTATCGCTTTGGCCCAGCTCTTCGGCCAGGGAATAACATCCGCCTCGTGCCGCATAAATAGAATAGATACTAACGTGGCCGGAAAAATACACAACGATATTATCGCCGGCGTTAGTAATCCATTGTTCGCAGCCGATATAAACAGAATTGACGCAATAAAAGGCAGGGTAATGATGGCAAATCGGGGCGTTTTGAACCCCAAGAAGATATATAAAATCAGAACAAAAATGGTTATAGACAGCAGCATATTTTTGACCTTACATAAGACTTGTAATAATCTTTATCATCGGCAGGAAAATGCCTAAAATCGTTATGCCTATAAATCCGCCGACAAGTATCAGCATTAATGGCAGCAAAATTGCCTGCATTCTTGCCTGACTGCATCTGACCTGTTCGACATACATCTGAGCCAGACTATGCAGATTATCTTCAAGCTCGTTTCGCTGAGAGCCTAACTGGACAGAGTAAAAGAAAAGTTTCGGAATTATCCTGCAGAACTGCCCTGCTTGCATAATATTTGTGCCATTTTCTATCTGATTAGCAAGAAATTCCGTTTCATAAATAAGTCCATCACTGCCGCTTGCCTCGGCGCTTAACCTGAGACAATTAGGCATATCGGCCCCTGCCGCAATCATTACAGCCATTGATTCAGCCATTTGGGCCAAGATGCTGCTGTGATGCAGTCTGCCGATTATCGGGATACTCATTAAAAATGATTCCTTGACTCTCCTGCCGGCAGGTGTCGCCGAGAGAAGAATGTTTAAAATAATTGCGCCGCCGGCCAGAGCGGCAATACCGCCCCAGAATGGTATAACATTTTTTGCGATTCTGAAGACAAGCAATGTTAATGCCGGAAGCTCGCCGCCGGTCATTTCCTTAAGCACATTTATAAACTGTGGAATAATTATTATATATACAAAGCTGACTACAACAGCGGCCATAAAAAACACAATGGCCGGATAAGACATCGCCTCGAAGATAATCTTCCTGGTCTGATTCGACATCTCTATATGCCGATTAAGATTTGTAAGCATCTGGCTTAATCTGCCTGTTTCGACACCGGCCTTTAAAATTCTGCCGTAAAGCGGCGGGAAAATTCGCTGCCTTTTTTCAAATGCTTTTTCGATGCTCATTCCGCTTTCAAGGTCATCTGCGATATCTGTAACGAGTTTTCGCATTTTTTTTGAACCGATGTCCGCCGAAAGCTCTCTCAAACCCTTTTCCAGAGGAATACCCGCCTTTGCTATTGACGCAAGCTGCTGATTGAAAAGCAAAAATTCATTTCTGCCAATAGATGTTTTAGGTCCAACATAGCTGATTTTCTCAAGCGAATTTACATTGAGCTTCATTTGTTTGAGCAGCTCTGCTGCCTCCTGAGGCGAAGAGGCTTCGATAGTCCCTTTCATCAATCTGTCTGTCTGTGTGAGTGCGTTATATTCAAATATTGCCATTTTTCATCTCCCAACTGTTCATTCAGACTCCAATATGCCGCAAACCCTGTTCAATTCATCGACAGTGGTAATACCTTCGCTGACAAGTCGTTTGCCGTCGGTGAACATATTTGTATGGCCCTGATTTTTAAGCATTGTTTCGAGTTTTTCGAGGTCGATTTTTTGAGCAATTGCTTTCCTAAGCTCGCTGTTAAGCTCGACAATTTCGGCAATCAATGTCCTGCCTTTATATCCGGTATTCAGGCAATCATTGCACCCGACAGCTTCAAAAGATTCCTTTTTTTCATTTTTTTTCCTGCATTTATCACAGAGTTTCCTGACAAGTCTCTGGTTTAAAATTGCCGATAAACTCGATGTAATTTGATAAGGTTCGATACCCATTTCGAGCAGCCGCAGAAAACCCGCCGCAGGCGTTCCGCTGTGCATTGTGCTCATTAAGAAATGCCCTGTAAGAGCCGCTTCAATAGCGATTTTTGCCGTCTCGGCATCGCGTATTTCGCCAATCATCAGCACTTGCGGGTCTTGTCTAAGCAAAGACCTCAGCGCGGTCGGAAAAGTCATTTGGCCGAAAGGAGTAATCTGAACCTGTGTAACGCCTTCGATTCTTATTTCCACGGGGTCTTCGAGCGTTACAATGCTCTTGCCGGGAAAATTTTCCAGTATAAATCGAAGGATAGCTGCCAGCGTTGTGCTTTTTCCGCTTCCCGCAGGGCCTGTTAAAAGAAGCAACCCCTGATTTTTAAATGCGATATTCCTGAGTGATTTATATACAGCCTCCGAAAAACCTAATTGCTCCAGCTCAGTCAAATTTTTGTGCTGGTAAAAAATTCTCACAACAGCTCTTTGGCCGTGTATCGTGGGAAAAACAGCAAGTCTTTCATCAAAGACTTCATTGTTATGGCCGGTTATTTCAACTCGGCCTTCCTGCGGTATGTCGTTTCGATAAGTTAAAAGTCCGCCCAGCACTTTCAACCTTGCGATAACATTCTCCGATAAAATCTTTGGTAGTTTTTCAACCGTATTAAGAACGCCGTCAAGCCGATACTTGATAATCAGCTCATTCTCCGTCGGCTCAAAATGTATGTCGCTCGCTCCCACATTCATCGCCCCGTCAAGAAAGCTGTCAACCAGGGCTACAGCATCCTGAGCTTTGCTTTTGGGACTTTTAGGGTCTTTATTTGTGTTTTTCATATTCATTATTTCGCTATTTTCCGTAATTATAGAGTTCTCTGAAGGATAGACGCATATTTATTTAAAATGTTAGCTGGAAATTTGAACTTTTTTTTGAATTTTTTTGAAATTTTGGATAACATAAAGTCATCTTGTTCGTCTTTTATAGAGAACATCGATGATAAGTAAGGCGGAAAGTTACAGGCTGTTGTGGGACTTCGCCCTGCCGGAGTCGCTGGTTGCGTCTCAGAAATGGGTGCTGGGGACGATGCAATCCTGCGGCCCCGAACTGATTACGATGCTATGGCGGATACTCGGCAATGAGCAGGATGTTTGCGATGCATATCAGGATACTTTTTTGCGTCTGGCTCATTGCGAAAACGGCATTAAGCCCCGCAACATCAAGGCATACCTTTTCCGCTCAGCAAGCAATACAGCAATATCAATTTTAAGGCGCCGGCTTATCGAACGAAAAAATCTGCCTGAAATTGCCGCTGTTCAAAAAACCGAAACGACGGCAGATGATTTGGATTCAAACAATTTACAGCAGCAGCTTCGATGCAATATTGCAAGGCTGCCGGAATATCTGCGACAGGTCATTACCTTACATGATTTGGCTGAATTTTCTTATGCACAGGCAGCAAAGATACTCGGTATAACCGAAACAAGCGCAAGAGTTTACAGGCATAAAGCGATACAATTATTAGCAGTTTGGATGAATAAAGAAGAACACTAAAATGAAAAATAAAGAAACAACAAATTGTAAGAATATAAGAAATCGGCTGAATAAAATCATCGGCGACTACCTTAGTTTCGACGCTGCGTGGGTTCAAAATCACATTGTCAATTGTCCCAAATGCCAGAAACGATTCTCTTCCGTCGGCAAAGTATATCTTGCATTTTCGCTTCTCAAATCCAGGCCGCACCAGCTTGACTTATTAAAGCAGGCAAATATCCAGACAATTGATACGCTTGCTCATTCTGTGCGCCACTACGAAAAGGCCGAGAAATTGAAAATTGCCCGTCCGGAACCGAGATTTATCGAAAGATTATTGCCAATAAAAGGTTCGCTTGCAAATACTGCAGCCTGTATCGCGATTCTGTTCCTTGCCAAGACGGGCATTTTCAATTCTATGGAAAAATTCCAGGCCAACGGCCAAAAAGCTATTCAGCATTACTATGAAAAACAGTTAGGCCAGGATTTTTCAAACGAAATATTCTCAAGCTAACTTTATGCGTTTTGCCATTTCGTCAAGGCCGCCTAAACATAGCTGAGACCAGGTTTCCATTTCATCTTTAACCTGCTGTAACCGTGCCGGCGTCATAAAGCTCATTTGTGTAATCATTTGCTCTTTTTTGCTGACTTTCGGCTCGGCCAGAGTCCAAAAATGAACGATGCCGAGATGAACGCTGCCGACCTCATTGGATTCATCATTGAGCAGGGCAACTGTGGTATCGGTATGGCTCGTTTCAACGGATACTTCCTCCGCTATTTCGCGCCGGACGGCATCAAGATAAGCTTCATAAAAATTGGCGTTATTGACGTTGAATAAAGGCATATCGTCAGCGGGATTAATATGGCCGCCTATGCCGATTGACCTTTTTGAGACAAGCCGTTTTTCACCTGCCCGCGAACCTCTGATATAAGTAAGATATTTGCCATTATGACACATAATCACATAAGGAATGAGCTGTTTGTATGATGGGTCTTTTTCAGCTTCCGACCTTAATTTAAAACGCGGTGTTCCGGCAGTGAAAAGCCGCCGGATATATTTTTCCACATCAAACTGCAAACCCTGGAATGCCCCGACTTCCTCAAAAACCGTTCTCTCAACAACCAAAACTTCTTCCTGTTTAGCCATTTAGCTTCCTTTTAATTTCGAGTTTAAAATCTTCGCGACTACCTGCGGATTGGCAGTGCCCTTGGTCTTCTGCATTACCTGACCCATTAAAAAGCCGTGCGCTTTTTTGCTTTTCTTACCGCCGCTTTTCGCATCCTCAACGGCCTGCGGATTCGCCGTTATCACTTCGTCGATAATTTTCTCAAGCTCGCCTTCATCGCTTTTCTGAAGGAGATGTAGGTTATCGGCAATCTGCTGCGGAGAGCTTTTATCCTGCATCATTTTCTCAAATATTGTAACTGAAGCGGTAGCGCTTATAAGGCCAGCTTCAACCATTTTGGCAAGTTCCGCAAGCCTATGCGGGCTTATTCCAAGTTCTGAAATCGTGCAGCTCTTTTCGTTGGCAATTTTCAATCCTGTCTGAGTGATGAGATTACAAACCCTCTTCGCATCGCCGCCTGCTTTTACCGCATTGTCAAAAAACATAGCCGTTGCTTTGTCCGCCGTTAAAACTCCTGCATCGTAATCATTTAAGCCATAATCAGTTACAAAACGACTCTGCATTTTCAGCGGTAATTCACATAGACCTGCGTTAATCTCATTCAACCATTTCCTGCTGACCACAACCGGCACTAAATCGGGGTCGGGAAAATATCTGTAATCGTGCGCTTCTTCCTTTTCCCTCTGCAGAACGGTAGCTTCCCGAATATCGTCCCAGCCAAAGGTCTTCTTGTTGCCGCTTTGTAATACTGTGCCATCTTCGAGAAATTCATCAAGTTGCCTTTTCGTCTCGAAAGCAACGCTTTTTTCAAGAGCCTTGAAGCTGTTGAGATTTTTAATTTCAGTTATCGGCGTTTTGTATTCAGCATTGTCTTTTTTAATATGCAGATTAACATTCGGCTCAAACCGCATATGTCCTTTTTGCATATCGGCTTCTGAAATGCCAAGAAACCGCACAATCCTTTGCAGCTCAACCGCCAGCAATCTAACTTCCTCGGCGATGTTTATATCAGGCTCGGTAACAATCTCCAGCAACGGCGTGCCGGCCCTGTTAAGGTCAACCTGCGAAAAAATGCTTTCGGTATGAATATTCTTGCCTGCATCTTCCTCAAGATGCACCCTTCTTATCCTGATTTTTTTTATTTTTCCGTCCTGCAAAGGTATTTCAATAAAGCCGTTTGAGCCGATTGGCAAATCGTATTGGCTAATCTGATAATTTTTCGGCAAATCGGGATAATAATAGCTTTTCCTGTCCCATTTGGTAAATTCCGCGACTTTGCAGTTAAGCGCACCTGCCGTAAGAATCGCAAATTCAACAGCCTGCTTATTCATCACCGGCAGCGAGCCCGGCAAACCCAGGCATACCGGACAAACTCTGCTGTTCGGTTCTGCCGCGAAAATAAGCTCACAGCCACAGAACATCTTCGTCAGCGTGGCAAGCTGAACGTGAATTTCAAGGCCAACAATAACTTTATAATCGACATTCATCATAGTTCAGGTCTTCTTTTATGGAAGTCCGTATGATTTTCAAACATTTTTGCAATTCGCAATAATTTCTCTTCCTGAAAAGTCGATGCGATTATCTGCAATCCTACCGGCAGATTATTTTTATCGAAACCACAGGGAATGCTTATTGCCGGCACACCAGAAAGATTAACGGCAATGGTATAAACATCGGAAAGATACATTTGCAGCGGGTCAGCTGTTTTTTCGCCGATTTTAAAAGCGGTGGTAGGACTTGTCGGCATTATGATGCAATCGGCCTTTTGGAACGCCGCGGTAAAATCGCCGCGGATAAGATTTCGCACCTTCAGGGCCTTGAGGTAATACGCATCGTAATAGCCGCTCGAAAGTGCGTAAGTGCCGAGCATAATCCGTCTTTTTACTTCCTGTCCAAATGCCTCATTACGCGATTTGGAATAAACCTCAATATAATCAGCCGGATTTTTTGTTCTGTGTCCATAATGCACGCCGTCGAATCTGGCAAGATTGCTGGATGCCTCAGCAGTAGCGATTAAATAATATGCTGCAATTGCATACTCAAAGTGCGGCATTTTTATTTCGATAATTTCAGCAGCAAGTTTTTTATAAACCTCAATTGCATCCTTAACGGCATTTACAACTTCACTATCAGCTCCTTCAAACAATTGCGGCACAACGGCAATTTTCAATTTTTTCAATGGCTCGTCAATTTTGGCAGAAAAGTCATATACTGGCGCCATTTTTTCATCGACGCTTGTGCTGTCTTTTTCATCGTGTCCTGAAATAACGCTTAACAATAAAGCATTGTCAGCAACATCAGTCGTCAGCGGCCCAATCTGGTCAAGACTTGAGCCGTAAGCTACAAGTCCGTATCGCGAGACCCTGCCGTAAGTAGGTTTAAGGCCTGCAACACCGCAGAAACTTGCCGGCTGCCTGATAGAACCGCCTGTATCGCTGCCCAATGCCGCAAAACACATTTTTGCCGCAACCGCCGCAGCCGAGCCGCCGCTGCTTCCGCCCGGAACCCTGCTTTTGTCCCAGGGATTTACAGTTTTCTTTAAACCTGAATTTTCGGTGCTTGAACCCATCGCAAACTCATCGAGATTTGTTTTTCCGATTATGACAGCATCGGCAGCAAGCAGTTTTTCAATTACCGTTGCATTGTAAGGCGAGCGGAAATTTTCGAGTATCTTCGATGCACAGGTAGTTGTGCCGAATGTTGTGCACATATTGTCTTTAACCGCTATCGGCACACCTGCCAGAGCACCGACAGGTTTACCTTTAGCGATTTTCCCATCGATTTCTTTTGCTCTTTTCAGAGCATCCTGTTTAAAGATGCTTAAAAATGCCCCGATTGAGACATCGTATTTTTCTATCTGCGCAAAAACCGATGAGACTGCTTCGCTGCTCTTTACTTCGCCTTTGGCGATTGAATCCCGTAGCTCTCTGCACGTTAATTTTAGAATATCGTTACTCATAGTCCGCCCGGCTCTTCCAGAATTTTTGGCACAAGAAAGAACTGCTCATCTTTTTGAGGCGCATTAGCGAGAGTTTTTTCAGTTCCAAGCGATGGTTTTATTCTGTCTTCTCTAAGACAATTATTTATCGGCAGACAGTGCGCCAGCGGCTCGACATTGGCCGTATTAAGCTGATTGAGCTTTTCGACATATTCGAGAATTGCGCTTAGTTGGTCGGCAAACTGGGCTATCTCAGTTTCGCTTAAAGCCAATCTGCTCAATTTGGCGACCTGCCTAACCTGCTGCATATCTATTTTTTTCTCAGCCATAATTTTTCTCATTCAATACACTACCTAATCGGCAATGAATTTTCAAGTATTGACAATACGCTTTTATTAAAGTATTTTCCTTTATTTAATTAAAACACGGGAAACGAATATGGCAAAAGAAATCAAACTTCCGCAACTCGGCAAAACGATGGAGGAAGGAATTATCATAAATTGCTTAGTCAAAGTCGGCCAGAAAGTCAAAAAGGGGGATTTTCTATTCGAAATCGAAACCGACAAGGTAACCTTTGAGCTGGAATCGCCCGAAGAAGGCTTCGTAAAAGCCATTATCGCCGAGCCGGGCCAGGCTGTGTCTGTCGGAGAGGTCCTTTTAATCCTCGGCGAAGAAAACGAGAAAACAAGTGCGGCAAGAAAAACCAGCAAGAAAATACCTGCCGAAAACCCCCCTGAAAAAACATCAATGGAAAAAATAACTCCTGCTGATTTAGCCGCTGCACAGAATCAAGCTGGTTATAAACTCGGCCAGAAAGTGCCGCTGGACAGAATGGCTAAAAAACAAGCTGAAAAAATGCTTCTGTCAAAACGCGAAAAACCCTGCTTCTATCTCAATATTAACATCGATATGACCGAACTTGCGGCATTACGTGAAAAACTAAACGTTTCAGCCGAGACTAAAATATCTATTAATGATTTTATAATCAGGGCCTTATCCTTGGGACTGACACAATGGCCGGTGATGACAGGCAGGCTTGAAAACGATTCAATCCAGCTCGCCGATTCGATTGACATAGCTTTTTCCATAGCAGCAAAAAGCGGACTTATTAATGCTGTTATAAAAGAAGTCGATAAAAAAAATCTTATTCAAATCGCACAAGAAATTGCCGCCCTTATTGAAAAAGCTGAAAAAGCAAAACTGATGCCTGACGAGCTCGAAGGCGGCTGCATAACATTAAGCAATCTTGGTGAATTAGGCATAGATTCATTTATTCCTATCGTTGAGCCGGAACAATGCAGCATTCTCGGCGTCGGGAAAATAACAGATACCTGTGTTTTGGAAAAAGACAATACTATTGTGCGCAAATCTATGAAAATGACGATTGCAGTTGACCACAAGATAGCAAACGGTGCAGAGGCAGCACAATTTTTAAGCTGCGTGGGAAAACTATTAGAAGACCCTAAAAAACTGATATAGAAATCACTTTAAGGCTTTTATAAGCTTTAAAATCATTGGCGATGTTCGCAACGGTCTTTCAAGGATATGCGTTTCGTATTCAATCAAAAGATTTTGTATTTCAACAAGCACTTTATAATCACAGCTTGAAATCTTTTCCGGCTGGTTTAAACATTTAGCACACTGGCCGCTTATTTTCTTTTTGTCAATAAAAGCTGATTCGCAATCGCGGCAGACAAGGCCATTGGCCGATGAGCTGAAAAAAAAATGCTGCCAGTTATCGGCGAATTTCTTTTTGCAGTTTGCACAGCAATCGTAAAGAGGCTTCGAACCTGTTTCGCTTAAAAGAGCAAACTGAAAAAGTATCAGAAACGGTAAAATCTTACTATCGGGATTGTTTTCGAGCCTTTGCAAAAAAATTATCGCTTCATCAAACATCGCGGGATGCGGGTCGAGCTCTTTTGTAAATAAATTCAAAAGCTCGCAGGCAAAAAGGGCACAATTAAGAGCAAAAAGTTTTTTGCGCAGTACAAATCCCAAAAAAGTCGGATTAAATTCCGTAAGCGTACCGAGTTTTTCGCCTTCTTTGAGAGAAAAAACCATATCGCCGGCGGTGCAAAGCTCAATCGGCCCTGAAAAAAGGGATTTGGCCCTTTTTGTGCCTTTGGCTATTAAGCTTAATTTGCCATTTTGGGCCGTAAAAAAGGAAAGTATCTGAGAGCTTTCAGAATAATCTGTCGTGCGGATACATATACCTTTGTCTTTTTTGAGCATTGGGTTTATTTATATACAATACCGTATCCGAATTTTTTAAGTATCTTATCTTCGGTTTTGTGCATTTTAGCCGCCTTAACCGGTGTAGAATCATCAAAGTCGAGATTGTGAAGAAGGCCGTGAAGAAAATAAAGCGCAAGTTCCGATTGAGGACTATGGCCTCTTAACTTTGCCTGACGATGCGCCATTTGGGCATTTACGACAATATCAAAAAACTTAAAATTATCTCCCTTTTCGGAGAGGTCAAAACTAATAACATCTGTCAATTTTTTGTTATTAAGAAACCTTCGATTTATCCTGATTATCTCTTTATCACTTATAACAAGAAGATTTATCTGCGCCTTTTCAACTCCAAATTTTTTGGCGGTATCCTGTGCCATTAGAATCAATTTGCGATGATTAAAACGCACAATATCACAGCTTACATTTATATTAACTATAATGGATGTTTTTTTTTTCATCTTCTGCCGTTTATTGCTGTTCGACAAATTTCGGATAGGCGATTCTTCCGTGGTAGTGGGCCGCAAGGCTTTTTGAAAGCGAATCCTCTATCCGGCTCAGTTCACGAAGCGTAAGGTCACAGTCATCAAATTGGTTGTCCTGCAGCCGTTTCATAGCCATACTGTGAACGACCACTTCTATTTTCGTCGGCGTTATTTCTGTAAGAGCACGAACCGTCCCTTCCACCGTATCTGCGAGCATAACTATTGCTGCCTCTTTTGTTTGAGGCCGCGGACCGGGGTATCTGAATTCGACTTCCGAAGGCGGCGAAACTTTACCTTCGGCCTTTTTTCTTGCTTCCTCATAAAAATATTCTATTAGGGTTGTGCCGTGATGAGTCTCAATAAACTGCATTATAACGGCGGGCAATCTGTATTCTTTGGCCATCTCGATGCCATCCTTAACGTGGCCTGCAATAATCAACTGACTCATAGCCGGTGAAAGCTGCTCGTGACGACTGGCCGTGCCCATCTGATTTTCGATGAAATAATAAGGTTTGCCGATTTTGACTATATCGTGATAATATGCACCCACCCTGCACAAAAGACCGTTCGCACCGATGGTCTCAGCTGCCGTCTGGGCTATCGAACCTATAAGCAGACTATGGCTGAATGTCCCCGGAGCTTCCATTGCAAGTTTCTTGAGCAGCGGCTGATTTGCATCACTGTAATCCAGAAGTGTCATACTGGTCGCTACACGGAAAATCCTTTCTATCAGCGGCAAAAGTGCCTGGATAATTATACCCACAAAAATCGTTACCGCCGCCATTCTGCTGCAATATGAAAAAAGCTGACCGGACAATCCTTTTTCATAAAGGCCGGCAGCAAAACAAATTATAAAAACCGCGGCGCCAGCAAAAACGCCTACTTCAAGAAGTTTTATTCGGGTCCTTATCTCCCGGAGAAGAAAACAGCTTGTCAAAATTCCCGCGGTCATTGTTAAAAAAATTCCAAAATCATTCTCTCGTCCGGCAGCAATACATACCAGCGGGGCAAAAAAAAGGCTCATACCAATTGAGAACCGCTGGTCATAAATAATAGACAGGATTATTGCACAAGTTATCGAACAGGCTACCGCTACATAAATATGGTTCTGGAAAAAAGACCCGAATTTTGAAAAAGCCAGAAGCACTATAAGCAGACTACTAAGCGCAATGGCCCTGAGAGGATTTTTAATTATTTTATAATTATAATGATAAATATAAACCGCCATCACTATGCCGATACCGGCGGTAATAATACTCACCGAAATTATCTGATGCCAGAGATGGAAACCGAATTTGTCCTGGTCGGCGGCAATACTCAAAATAAAAGAACATATCGCGATAAAACCAATGAGTATCAGGATAGCCCATGGAGCGCCGCTATTGATTAATTCGCTTAATTTGGCAAGTCTTTCAGCCGCAAGGCTTTCCCTAAGCTGCCTGCGGCGCGGATTTATATTTCTTTTAAATATTCCCATAGGCTATCCCTGCCTCTTCTTTTTCGCTTCATAAGCCACAACGATATTCTGCACAAGATTATGCCGGACAATATCCGTATCATCAAGTCCAATTAAAGATATCCCAACAGTTCCGGCAAGAGTTTCCATCGCATCGAGCATACCGCTTTTCTGTCCTCTTTCAAGGTCAACCTGAGTAACATCGCCTGTGATAATCATCCTTGAACCTCTGCCCATCCTCGTCAGAAACATCAGCATCTGAGACGGCAAAGTATTCTGGGCCTCATCGCAGATAATACACGCCTCGTTTAGAGTCCGGCCGCGCATAAACGCAAGCGGAATTACCTCTATAATATCCATTTCCATCAGCTTGCGCATCTGCGAAAATTCCATCATATCTTCGAGACTGTCGAACAGCGGCCTTAAATATGGATTAACCTTCGCCTGCAGGTCGCCGGGCAGAAAGCCGAGTTTTTCACCCGCTTCGACCGCGGGACGAGCCAGCACTATCTTTCGTATCTGTTTCTTCCTCAGCATCGAGACGGCAACGGCAACAGCAAGATACGTTTTGCCGGTGCCGGCAGGACCCGTGCAGAAAGTCAAATCGTAATTCAGCATCGCCTCAATATACCGGCGCTGGCCGCGTGTAAAAGGCTTAATTATTTTTTTTGGTGAATAGACCAAAATGCCAAAAGCCTCATCAGGCTCAATACTAACCTCTATCTTGCTTATCAGGCCGATTACGTCATTGGCATTTAATTTGCCGAATCTAACTAAATGCTTCTGCATCAGCTCAATTACTTTCGCGGCTTTGCTGACTTCCTCGTCGCCTCCCAGAAGAACAATTTCATTGTCCCTGGCGGCGATTTTAACGCTGCAGCGGGCACGCAATATCCTTAAATGCTCATCGGCTGGGCCAAAAAGCTCCAGCCGATTGCCCGCAGCTTTAATTTCTATTTTTTGTTCCATATAAGCCGCTATTTAATCAGCATAAAAAATAAATACGCGAAAACGCCTGTCGCAAGCGGAGAATCAATCACATCCAGCACGCCGCCAAAGCCCGGCACTGAATTCGATGAATCTTTCTGCTCTGCTGCGCGTTTTAACATTGATTCAGCCAAATCTCCAAGCTGACCCAAAAAGGCGAAAATCACGCCAAATAAAACCCCTCCCATAAGGGACATTATATCAAACACGCAGGCAATTATCGAGGATACAACCACAGCAAAGATTACCGCTCCAGCCATACCCTCCCAAGTCTTTTTAGGACTTATTACAGGCGAAAATTTATGTTTCCCAAAAATCCGGCCTATTGTATAAGCCCCTATATCTGAACACTTTACGACAAAAATATACATTAAAAACGCTATCGGCCCAAAATCAATCCTAACTGCGACAACAAAACTTGTCAGTGCACCGAGATAAATCAAGGTAAGCAGATTTGCACCACAGTTTGCAAATGCGCCAACGGCCGCGAATTTCAATCCCTGCCACAAAAAAATCGCAAGAACGCTCAAACAAACAATAAAGGCAAAAGCCAAAGCGGCAATTCGATTTTTGTCGGCAAAAAACTGCGACCAGTACCACACCGTGGAAAGCAAAATACTGCCTGTGATTGTAATGGGCAAAAATAATTTTGCTCCTGCGGAACCTGCCAGTCTGGATAATTCAAGATTTGCAGGAAAGGCAACTATAATCAAAAAAACCGCAAGCAGCGTCGCCTGCACAGGCGCATCCGGTTTTTGCGCACTCAAACTGCCGTCAAGCCAGCCGTCAAACAAAATTAAGGCAATGAAAACTATCGTCATCAACGTGCCGAATATTAGCCTGTATTTAAGCATTAAAAATACTCACTTAAGGTTTCAGATTACCGACGGTTTAATATCTCCCATACGCCTTTCACGCTTTGAATATTCCAATATAGCCTTGTCAATGTCCTGCGGAGTGAAATCAGGCCAGAGAGTTTCTGTAATGTGAAATTCGGTATAAGAAAGCTGCCATAAAAGAAAATTGCTTATTCTTTTCTCATTTGAGGTTCTTATAAGCAAATCCGGGTCCGGCAGAGAGGCTGTATATAGACTATCGCTTATAACATTTTCGTCAATCTGCTCAACATCTAATTTTCCATCGATACAATTCTGGCAGATTTTCTTAACGCCATCGACAATTTCCTCCCGGCTGCCGTAATTTAACGCAAGGGCAAGCGTCATACCGGAATATTGGGACGTTATCTCGACGGTTTTATGCAGTTCCCTGACAAGTTTTGGCGGCAGCTTTTCAGTTCTGCCCAGATGAACCAGCCGGACGTTGTTTTCTTTTAGTGTTTTTCTTATTCCGACAAGATATCGTGTATAAAGCTGCATCAGGAAACTAACCTCTAATTTCGGCCGTTTCCAGTTCTGCATACTGAACGAATAAAGCGTCAGATATTCCAGACCCAGTTCGACGCAATATTTTGCTATTTTTTCTACGGTCCTGGCTCCCTGCCTGTGTCCCTGAAATCGCGGAAGTCCTCGCTGCGTTGCCCATCTGCCGTTGCCGTCCATTATTATCGCTATATGGCGCGGCATCCTCTCCACAGCAATTCCGAGCCTTGTCGCTGTTGACCGGCGTTTTTCCTGAATTGATGGTTTTGATTTCGCTGTCAAAAATCTTACTTTCTGAAGATTGTCTGGTTTCTGCCGGGACCTACGCCAATAATTGTTACGGGCAAACCAATAATTCCCTCAACTGTTTTGATATATTTCTGTCCCTGCTTAGGCAATTCTTTGAAACTTGCGGCCTGTGTAATCTCCTCGCTGAATCCTTCAATAGTCTCAAATCGGCATTGGACTTTTGCCAATGTATCAATATTCGATGGAAACATCTTAACTCCTTTGCCGTCAATGAGATAACCAGCACAAATTTTAATCTCCTTAAGTCCTGCAAGCGTATCGAGATGCATCATTGCTATTTCATTTATTCCGCCTATTTTCGCGGCGTATTTCACAACCATCGCATCGAACCAGCCGCAGCGTCTCGGTCTGCCGGTTGTTGTGCCGTATTCGTGTCCTTTGTCGCGGATATATTGGCCGATTTCATTGTTAAGCTCTGAAGGAAACGGCCCTTCACCGACGCGGGTCGTATAGGCTTTGACTACGCCGATGAATTTATCAATCATCTGCACAGGAACGCCGCAGCCGGGGCCTACTCCAAGAGAGCTGGCGTTTGAGCTTGTAACATAAGGAAATGTCCCGTGGTCAAGGTCGAGAAGAGCGCCCTGAGCGCCTTCAAAAAGAATATTTTTGCCTGATTCAATTTCCTGATGGAGATATTCCGTGGTATTGCGGACATATTTTGAAAGCCTTTGCGCATATACCCTGCATTTTTCAAAAATTTCCTCTGCCTTCATTGGCTCGGCATCATACAACGCCTTAAAAATCCGGTTCTTATATTCAACTATTTTTTGAAGTTTCTCCCTCAATTTTTCGAGATTAAACAAATCAGCCATCCTGACAGCATAGCTTCTGCCTACCTTGTCGGAATAGCAGGGTCCGATTCCGCGGACTGTTGTGCCGATTTTTTTATCGCCGAGGGACGCTTCTCTGAATCTGTCCTCAGCCTTATGATAATCAAGCACAATATGCGCGCTTTCACTGATAAATAATCTGCCTTCGAGATTTATTCCTCTTTGAGCCAGACCGTCAATTTCATTTAATAAAACTTCAGGGTCAACTACTACGCCGTTGGCAATAACGCAGATGGTTTTGTCTCTTACCGCTCCGCTTGGCAGAAGATGGAGCGCAAATTTTTTATCGCCGATAACTACAGTATGTCCGGCATTTGCTCCGCCGCCATAACGGACGACAATGTCGTTCTTCTCGGCAAGAATATCTACAACCTTGCCTTTGCCTTCATCGCCCCATTGCAGACCAACAACGCAGGTATTCATAATGATAATTCCTCAAAAAACCACGAATGGATAAATATTAATTCAGGTTAACCGGTGATTTTTGACACAAGCAGCTCAAGAATAGGGGCAAGATTATCATAAGTATTACTGCTTACCTCCCGCTGAGATTTTTGCCCATTCGGCAATTTATACTCTACTATAAAAAGACCTTTTGAGTCATAATTTGTCTTATTTATACTCTCTATTGAGTCATAAGGGATTTTGTCTTTTTCACTGAAAACAAGCGCCTCATCATCAGCAACAAGTTTTTTATCTTTAACCATCCAGAACCAGACCGCCAAAATCACCGCGCCAGCGACAAAAAACGGCGGCGATTTTTTATTGAATGCAAGCGTTGAGTCTGGCTGGTCGATGGTTGTGTGCTTTTTGATAAAATTCTTATTAAGATAGCCGTCATAAGCGAAATATACGGCTGCAATCAGAAGTATAACAATGTATATCTTGAAATTCGTTTTCTTATACTGACAATACGGTGCAGAAACCTGCATTTTTTAATCTCCCAAAAAATCCTTTTTTCTATTTGCCTTTTATTTTTCTCTTTTTTACCTTCTGTGCGCTATAGCATTGGTCAGGGGCATTATGAAATTCGGCACGATTTTTTCATCCATAAAATCAACTGTTACCTGGCAAAGATTATCAAAAACGTTTTTTAACTCAAAATCTCTGCCGGGAAGAGGGTATTGCCGGACAGTTAGATACATACCTATCGGTTTATTTTCATCAAACTTTTTATTGCGGATTTCCGACTCATCTGTTCGACAATCCACCGTTAATCTGGCGCGGGTCGTGCAATCATCGTCAAGAGCGACTACTACCGCGGGAGAAAGGTTGAGCGGCCCCGCTCCGGCATAATCGAAAATCCGTGAAAAAGCCGAGCCGCTAAAAAGCGCCTCCGCTATTATTTCGTTATGGTTGCCGGCGTAATCAAAATCCATTCCGAAAGTCAAATCTATACTATCGATATCCAAACTCCTGATTCCAAGCATATACGGCACAAGGTCGATTATCAGCTTTGGCAATTCAAAGGCCTGCTGGAAACTTTCAGGATTAACAAAGCCCGCCCCAACTCTGTCAACATCGACGCTTACCCAGCGGTTTCGACCGGCCTGCGAGTCTTCTTCGAGACAGAAGCCTGCGTCGCCATCCCGCGTCAGCGTTTTCATCAATGGAAACTGCTTGGTTATTCTTTCAAAAAATGTAAGAAGGGTTTCCCTTTCACTCGGCAGGTCAAACCGGGTATTAATATACATATCGACGAAAAAATCGTCACAAAAAGAGCTATAACTTATCGACATAAGCCTCACTCCATAAAAATCAGTTCAACAGTATTTTCGCATATATGGACTATAAAAACAAGCACAAATTAGCTTATATGGTTCTCGACATCCGGCAGAGACAATTCGGTCAAAATCGCCCCAATTGTCGATAATAGTGCAAAAACAAAACACCGCCAAAGAGTGGCAACTACCACATTTTCAGTTTGGCCGGCAGTGAATAGTGTATAAAAAACAGTCATTATAAATCCCGCCGCGGCGGAAGCGGAAAACCTCTTCAAAAGCGATGCTCTGCCGCAATAAACCGTCGTAAGCATACCACATACCAAAGAAAGCAGGACAGCGGCAAGTTTGAAATGAAATCTGCCAAAATACATCAGACAAATCGAAGTCAATAGAGCTGTTGGAATTATATGCCAATAACGGGAAGCTGATTTTTCACGCCAAGCCTCTCTTGCCCACATCCGTCTTCGGATAGTCAGCGGCCAATTATAAAAAAGACAAAAAACGCCGTGTTCCAGCAACGATCCTCTTTCGCCGAAGACCGGCACAATATGAACCGCTTCGGTCGCCCAGTGCGCCGCCATAAATCTCGCCAGCGCGGGATACCGATACGTCATCTGTATAGGAAAGGCAAGATAGCCGATAATTTTGAAAAAGGCCAAAACAACAGCGATATTGTAATCTTTAAAACTTTTGTCTCTTATGGCCACGTAAATAACATATAATCCGCGAACAATGGAGCCGGGTGAAACAGGAATAATATGGAAAATAACCATAATGGCCCCTGCCGCGGCAATGCTCTCTTTCCAGGTAAGCTCCGGATGTTTCATAATATATATAACAGCAACTATCATCGAAACAATCTGCGTTATGGGCAGACAGCAAATATGAACCGCAAGACTCTTTAGATATTTATCAATGAAAGGTTCGTCAACCTGCGAAAGAATTGTCCGTGCATCTTCCTCGGTAAGAATATGCTTTTTCTTGCCCTGACCGACCATATCACGAAGCCATTGAGAGCGGAATTCAGCATTAAAATACAGTTTAACCGGCCTGACAGTAAAATAATAAATTTTTTCCTTAGCAGCCTGCCAATCGGTTAAAAGCCTATGCAGAGACGGCGAAATCAAAAGCAGAAACGGCAAATGATACAAAATCCGCCACGGCTGCCGTAAAAACTTTTCAGTTCTTTGCTGCGATAATCTGCCGGCCTTATGCCATCCTAACAGCAGTTCAATAATTTTACCCCTGGCAGCTTTTTTGAAATACTCGAAGCTGGTAAGAATACTAACGTAATGTCTTCGCCAGTTTTCGTTACACCAGAACTTGCGCAAAATGCCGCCAAGAATCGGCAGCAAACCAATCAGAAAGAAAATAAATATTTTGAACCTGCTTTTATGAAGTTTTTCAAAACCTTTTTCATCGACTATATTTTTCACCCTCCAGCCGACAACGGCGATGTCAAATATAGTTGACCATAATTTCCCGCTGGACAAAAGTCGAATGTGGTTATGTGTAATATCAGGAATGGAATTTCTATAAATATCTTCGGTCCGGATGAGCTCATTAAACATCGGCAGCATATCTTTGAAATCTTCCGGATGATTATCGATGAACATTTTGAGCTTATTTAAATCGCCCCTGTCAAACTGAACCAAAGAACCACGCTTTATGCCCTGAAAGATTAATTTTATATCGCCGGGACTCATCGGCAAAAACGGCAGCAAAGTCAGGCCCGCCCGGAAATCAACCGCCACAAGCCCCTTATCCGGTTCGGATTGTGCATCCAGACGTTTGAGGCAGTTAGGTTGACTTTTAAGCGTTGTCCACTCGTATTGGCGGGCAAATTCATAAGCTCCGATTTCGTGCAGCAGCTTTACAAATTCGTGCATAAAAACATATTTTGCGCGGTATTCCGGCGAACCGAGTTTTTGAGGGTTGATTTTTTTGTTCTTTCGCCATTTTTTCAGCAAATCAACGTGGTCATCGACCTCCAGCCGCCAGGTTCTGCCCTCTACCCATTCTCTAATCTCGCCGCAACTTCCGATTTTATTGTCAATAAATGTGCCGAAAATATCGACAATGCTTTTTTCATTGCCGAATTTTATTTTCGCCGCCCTGCGTATGAATTTCTGCCATAAAGACCCTGCCTTTGCCGCTGCCGGATTTACCTGGAGCTGAAACGGAGCACCGAATCCTATCCAATAAAGAAGATTACGAAACAATCTGCTGAAACTGCTCGGCGGAACAAGAATCTTCATCGCGCAGATTTTACCAACCGTTAAATCCGGACAAAGCTCTGGTTTTCCCACATCGAGTATTTTTACCTTGTAAACCTGCCCTGCAAAACCGCCGCCGACGAAATCCTCGATAACTAATTTTACTTTAACCTTCTCGCTGCCGTCCACAGGTTCAAAATCATAAACAAGCTCTGTTTGAGGCTCATAACAATCCTGCCGGGCAGGTCGAAACAGACCTAACTGCTCAAAAGTCTGATGCAAACTTTTGCTGAATTCTACGCTATAATCCAAGGACATAAAATCCTTTATAAGCCTTCATTTTTTTACCACCTTATTTTTCTTAATGTCTTAATATCTTTGTGGCTATTGGAAGAATGTAAAGAGAAACGCGATAATCTGCAGCAACACGCCTGTCATAAGACCTGCGACGATATCGTCGCCGAGAATGCCGCAGGCGCCGTCAAGAAGCTCACATTCGCGTATCGGCGACGGCTTTAGAACGTCAAAAATCCTGAAGAATATAAAAGCAGCTATGGCGGCAGGGTAAACCATCCTGTTTATCACAGCAATGGGCAAAAGAGCCACACACTGGCCTGCAAATTCGTCAATAACAATCCATCGCGGGTCTTTCTTATTCTCTAATTTTTCAGCCTCGCCGCCCCAAAGCAGGCAAAAAATACTTGATATAACCATCGCTGCAGCGATAACCGTTCCGCAGATAATTGCCGGGGGATAGTAATAATGCAGGACAAGAAAAATCGCAACTGCCGGCATACTCCCCCACGTGCCGGGCGCTATCGGCATAAATCCGAGTCCAAAACAGGAAAGAATTAACTTTTTTATAGTCATAAAAATATTATAGCCGCAGAGACACAAAGACACAAGAATTCAGTTATCAGTAGTTTACCGATAACCGAGTTCCGATAACTGATAACAATTTTAAATTAACTTTCCGCCATCGACCGGCAATACCAGTCCGTCATACCGGCGATATAATCGCAGACTGTTCTTTCAAGGCCGAACTCGCCGGCAAGGTTCTGATAAAATGTCGGCATCAGTTTAGGGTCATTTCTAAATTTATTAAAAACTTTTTCCAGCCAGCCTGCTGCCTGGGAAGAAACTTCTTTTACAGCAGGATTTTCATACATATTTTTATGGAGAAAATCTTCAAGCTGGATAAGGCCTGTCTCGCCGTCATCGCTTAACGCTATAAAGCTATCGCTTGTTTCAAATATCTGCCCCAGATTAGCCAGATGAGCCGAAGCGATTGCTCCTCTGCTTGTTTCAATGCAGTCGCCCACAAGCATATCAATGATGGTTTTTGCAATACGAATATCTTTGATGATACTATCGCCGATTTTGTCGGCTTCGCATCTGGCGGCTGCCTGCTTACAAAGCTCAATATTCATTATCATCTCATAATTCAATAGTCTGGCGCGTAAGCCGTCTTCAAGGTCGTGGCAGTTATAAGCGATTCTGTCGGCAAGGTCCGTTATTTGTCCTTCAAGTGAGCAGTTCTTTTCGGCAAAACTATTCTTGGGTTTATCATAAAATGTCCTGTGTTTTGCAAGGCCAAGTCTTGTTTCATACATTAAATTTAAGCCGACAAAATCAGGATAAGGTCTTTCGAGCAGGTCAACGATTCGCAGTGTCTGGGCATTATGCTCAAACCCGCCGAAGTCTTTCATAATCTCGTCAAGAGCCTCTTCGCCGCTGTGGCCGAATGGGCTGTGCCCCAAATCGTGCGCAAGGCATATCGCTTCAGTAAGGGCTTCATTTACGCCCAGCGTTCTTGCGATTGTCCTGCCGATTTGCGATACCTCGATACTATGTGTAAGGCGTGTGCGATACTGGTCGTTTGTCTGCGGCATAAAGACCTGCGTTTTGCCTTCAAGTCTCCGAAATGCCGATGTGTGGATTATCCTGTCTCTGTCGCGCTCAAACGCTGCACGGTAAGCGTGTCCGGGCTCTTTAAACCTTCTGCCCCTGCTGTTCGATTCGGTTACCGCGTAAGATTGTGTAAAATCGGTCATTTTTATTGAAAGTTTAATATTTAAAATTTCCTGCCGCAGACAGTTCCTTAAATCTTCAATTTGAAATATTAAATTTTAAATTTCAGATGCCCGGTAAATTATGTTTATCACTTATATCCTTAAGTTGATGATATAAATCCTTTATACTTTGACTTATCACATCCGTTCCGGCACAGACATCCATAAAACTTGTATCGCCGTCCCATCTCGGCACTATATGAATATGCAAATGTTCCGGCAGACCTGCACCGGCACATCTGCCGATGTTCATACCGATATTAAAACCGTGCGGTTTTATCGCAGCCGTTAATGCCTTCTGAGAGATGCCGATAAGTTTCATAATCTCCAGCAGTTCGCTGTCGTTTAAATCTTCAAGACCTGCAATATGCCTTTGCGGAGCTAAAAGCAGATGGCCGTTGTTATATGGAAATTTGTTGAATATAACAACACAGCTTTTTGTTCGCCAAAGCACAAAATTCTCCTCGTCCCTTTGCGGATCGGCTAAACTGCTGCAAACGAAACAGCCCTGTTTTTCACTAAGACCCTGAATATATCCAATCCTCCACGGCGCCCAAAGGTTATACCTTTTCATAAGTTTTTAGTTTTAAGTTTCGAGTTTTCAGTTTACTTCGCCAGCGTCATTATAATAGTCTGATTGATTTCGATATTTGGCTCAATAGTATCGCTGCCGAGGCCGAAAATAGAAGCGCTGACCTCGGCTTTATAATGCTGAATATCGCTTTTGATAAGCCCTCTCTTTATATCGTAAAGCTGCTCTCCGCTGCCATCTATAGACAGCACGCGATAGCCCCTTAAAAAGCCGAATGTGCCGCGCATATAAAACGAGCCGCCGTAAGGCATATTTACATCAGCCGGCGGTGCACCCGGCTTATAGCTGCTCACTATCCGGGCACAAGAAACATTATTGGATTCGACAACGCCGACAAACTGGTATTTCACATCTCTGCCTACTTTGGAAACAAACGGCATTGGCGCAAGTAATTTTGAGTCCCATTCCTGACCCTTCTTAAGACCTTTCAAAGGTTCTTTAATACTCGCTATGGAATCCCAGATGTCCCATTGTGTAGCAATAAAATCCATAATCATATCCGGGTCTTTAATTCTGCTTTTTTGTGAAGCCGCGAATGCCCTTTCGCCCAATTCCTTAGAGAGGTTTTCAAGAGCTGATAAATCCGTAATTTTGCCTGTAGGTGTAACTTTGAATGTCCAGCTTCTGCCGGCTGCGCCTTCAGCTGCGTCGCCTCTGCCCTGACTTTTGCTTGAAATTCCTGTGCGCGTTACTTTGGCGGATTTGCACGTTGCCTCAATTGTCGTCAAGCCATAAGGGTCAACTTCGATGGGTCTATAGACTATTTCCAATTCGAGTTTTTCAGACATACTTTGAGTGGCGCCTTTATCTTTTCGGTCTTTTGAATATTTGCCCGATGGGTCAAGGTCGAGCATGATTTGCCTTTCGCTGACAAATTTATAGACAAGCGGCACATTAGGCTCAAAATCAACGCTCAAAAGCAACTGGCCCTTGAAGCCGGATGCTTTTTTCTGCTGCTGCTCGCAGCCGCCGGAAATAAGCATTATTGCTATTGCAAACAAAATCCCTTTTTTCAAAATAAGCATTCCTTTCGGCTGATTTATTCGGTTTTTTCTATACTATACAGGTTGGTAAAGCCCATTGTAAGCTGGTCCGGAGTTTTATCGCTTTCCTTTTCCTTAAGCGGTTCGACCGCAAGCCATTCAACCTTTAGAAGCTCCTGATAGTTTTCGATTTCGCCGGCAGTCAGGTTGAGAACCATTTTGCCGTTATAGTTGTCTTTTTCATCGAACATATTCGCAAAGAAACTGGTAACGGATTCTTTTTCTGACCCTTCGGGTATATGCTTTGAGCTTGGAGAGCCTTCCATAGTTACAGTTGCGATATTGCTTCCATTTCCCTTTTTAATATCCGTCAAAGTATAAACCTTTTCAAACGTTTTTGGCCTAAGCATTCCGGCCGGTGAAGCAGCTACTGTGCTCCACTTATCGCCCTTTTTGGCCGGATTTTTTCCGGCATCATTTAAAGCAAGAACCTGATGTCGCCCGATGATTTCATCATCGCTTAATAATCTTCCTGCTATCTTTGCGGCAGAGCTTTCTCCTTTTACAGCCTCACGTGCCGCTTTTGCATCGATAACTTCGACTTTGCCGTCAGGCGTTATCTTTATTTTATAGCTTTGACCGATAATCACAAAAAGCGCATCTTTTTTGCCGCTTTCAGCCGCGCTGTCGAAATCCAGCATTTTGCCTTCAGGGTCCTGAGACAAATATTTAAGCTTCTTTATGGTTATATCTGCGGTTGCATTGCCCTGACGGTCAACACTTTCAATTTTCTGAGCAAAAACCATTTCTGTTCGCCAAACCGTGTGCCGCTCTTTGCTCTTATTTATCGAAGGTTGGACAAACGAATAATCCTTTGTGGACTCCGAAACAACCTTATAATTTGTTTCCTGCTGCGGTGAAAAACGCAGCATCATTTTATCTTTCCCGCCTTTAGGCAGGGTAAGTTTAGCTTCTTTTTTAGCCTCCGGGGCAAGTTTAGTTTCTTTTGCTTCTTTTGCCTTATTCTGCACGCAACCCGCAAAAATAGACAAAATAAGTCCCCAAATTACGACATTCAAAATCGTCCGTGTTTTCATAATATGCTCCTAAAATCATTAAATAACTATACTTAATTTATCGTAAAACCGGCTGTGATTATATCAATTAAAATTAAATGAGCAATTTTTTTTATGAACTTCCATTGCTTTTTGTGCTTTTAGCTTTTATTTATCGTATTATTGTGTTTATAATCCTTATTTCTTAATTTAACGTAACTTAGGAGAAAATAGCAATGAAAAGCGACACAATTAAAAAAGGATTTCAAAGGGCTCCTCATCGGGCGTTACTGCGAGCCACCGGCCTGAAGGATGCTGATTGGGACAAGCCATTCATCGGTATAGCCAATAGTTTCTGTGAAGTTGTGCCGGGACATATGCACCTTAATAAGGTGGCGCAAAGGGTTAAAAAAGCCGTCCGAGCCGCTGGCGGCATCCCATTTGAATTCAACACCATCGCTATTTGCGACGGCATCGCTATGGGACATACCGGAATGAAATATTCCCTCGCATCGCGCGAGATTATCGCTGATTCTGTCGAGTCTATGGTTCGTGCCCACTGCTTTGACGGCCTTATTTGCATTCCCAACTGCGACAAAATTATTCCCGGAATGTTAATGGCCGCTGTGCGAGTCAATATCCCGACAATTTTTGTCTCCGGCGGCCCAATGGCAGCCGGCAAAGATTCAAAAGGCAATACCGTTGACTTGACAGCGATTTTTGAAGGCGTCGCCGCTTACAAGGCCGGCAAAATCGACGATGCAAGACTTTATGAGCTTGAATGCACCGGCTGTCCTTCGCAGGGAAGCTGCGCCGGTATGTACACGGCTAACAGTATGAATTGTCTTTGCGAGGCTATCGGAATGGCACTGCCGGGCAATGGCACTATTCTGGCTATCGACCCGAAAAGGAATAAGTTATACACCGCTGCAGGCAAACAAATAATGAAACTCATCGAAAAAGACTTAAAGCCTCTTGATATTATAACCGCAGAATCAATTGACAATGCTTTTGTCCTCGATATGGCAATGGGCGGCTCGACTAATACCGTTCTTCACGCATTGGCAATCGCAAATGAGGCTGAAATTAAATATGACCTTGAAAGAATAAACAAAATCAGTGAAAAATGCCCGAATATCTGCAAGATTGCGCCGTCAAGCTCCTGGCATGTTCAGGATGTTGACGCAGCCGGCGGCGTTAGCGCAATCCTCAAAGAGATAAGCAGAATAAAAGGACTGTTTAATCCTGATTGCCCGACTGTAACAGGAAAAACGATTGGCAAAAATATCGCAAGGGCAAAAATCCTCAACAGCGATTGCATACACACAATTGAAAACGCATATTCCAAAACCGGCGGTCTTTCAATTCTTCGCGGCAATCTCGCTCCAAATGGCAGCGTGGTAAAAACCGCAGGCGTCGCGGAGAGGATGATGAGACACAGCGGCCCTGCCGTAATTTTTGAAAATCAGGAAGATGCCTGCGAAGGAATATTGGCAGGAAAAGTTAAGGCCGGTGATGTGGTCATTATCAGAAATGAAGGCCCCAAAGGTGGACCCGGTATGCAGGAAATGCTTTCTCCGACAAGTTATATAATAGGCGCAGGCCTCGGCGAATCGGTCGCTCTTGTTACAGACGGCAGATTCAGCGGCGGAACTCGCGGCGCCTGCATCGGCCACGTAAGTCCCGAAGCCTTTGTCGGCGGCCCGATTGGCCTTTTGAAAAATGGAGATATTATCGAAATTGATATTCCTGCGGAAAAACTCGCCGTCCAACTTTCGGATGATGAATTGGCAAAAAGGAAGGCACAATTTGTGCCGCCTCAGCCGCGAATTACCAAAGGCTGCCTTGCTAAATACGCCGCAATGGCCACTTCCGCCGATACCGGCGCGGTACTTAAGTGGTAAAAATATATAAAAATATCCTTCGAGGAAAACCCAAATGAAATTTGAACTCGAAGAACACCATCGAAACACTCCTGAGAAGGAATTGATCGCCGATTTAAAGCGTGTGGCAAACGACTTACAAAAAAGTCCAACTATTGATGAATACAACGAGCGTGGTTCTTACCACAGCACGACTTTAACACGACGCTTTGGTGGTTGGCCCAAGGCTCTCAAAGCCGCAGGTTTAAGTGGGACGAGAAGCCCACTTAACATTTCCGAAGAAGAACTTTTTCAAAACCTACAAGAAATTTGGATAAAACTTGGTCGGCAACCTCGATATCAAGAGATTCAGAAACCACTTTCGAAATATAGCGCCGGAACTTATGAAAATCGGTTTGGTTCTTGGCGGAAGGCGCTGGAAAAATTCGTAGTATATGTTAACAGGGAAGGAAGCATCTCTTCAGAAGCAGAAAACAAAAGTTTAAAAATTGAACCAACGACAAGACATAAAACGTCTCGCACCGTAAATTGGCGACTGCGCTTTTTGGTAATGCGAAGAGACGACTTTAAATGTAAATTATGCGGCATAAGTCCTGCGATAAAACCGGGGACAGTTCTTCACGTAAATCATATAAAGCCTTGGAGTAAGGGTGGAGAAACAGTGATGGAAAATCTCGATACACTTTGTGAACAGTGCAATATAGGCAGAAGCAACTTATCCTTGAATAAAGACTACCAGGGTTAATTAAAGGCAAAAGCAATATTTGATATTTCCGACTGTTTGTGGTACAATCCTGGCAGAAAGGTCTATATCATAAAAGAAGGCGAATTATGCAAATAGAACAAATACTTAAAGAATTTAGGGAAAACATCACTCAACTATACAAAAAAAGGCTTAAAAACATTATTCTTTACGGCTCCTGGGCAAGGGGAAACGCTACTGATGATTCAGATATTGACTTGGCGATTGTGCTTGAAGGTGATGTTGCAGCAGGTCGTGAAATAGACCGGATGATTGATATAATTACAGAAATAAATCTCGAATATGGCGTGTTGATTTCCATATATCCCGTCTCAGAAAAAGATTATGCTTCTGTCAACAGTCCATTGCTTTTAAATCTGCGAAAGGAAGGAATCGCAGCGTGAATGAGATAAAATCACTAATTGACAAGGCAAATCGTTATATCAAAAGTGCAAGACTGCTTCTCGATGACGGCGACCCTGAATCAGCGGTCTCGAGGATTTACTATGCAATGTTCTTTTGTGCCGAGGCGGCGCTTTTAACAAAAAATTTATCATTTTCATCTCACAAAGGCGTAATATCCGCTTTCGGCGAGCATTTCATTAAGACAGGTGTTTTCGATAAAAAATTAGGCAGAGAACTTAACAGGGCATTTGAAAAAAGACAGCTTGGCGATTATGGATGCACCTCTGTGATTGAACGTAACGAAGCAGAACTAATGTTTCAAAGCGGGTCTGATTTTGTCAATTCAGTGGCAGATTGGTTAAAAAAACAAATATAATACGTGGATACAAAATGGTATATTAATGGCCTTCACTTCAAATGTCAGCAGTGCGGGAAATGCTGCTCCGGGCCGGACGAAGGCGTTATCTGGATATCGAAGCCGGAAATCAATATGCTTGCTGAACATCTCGGCACAAGCGTTTCAGAGCTTCGGAAAAATCACCTTAAAAGATTCGGCTTTCGCTATTCTATAAAAGAAAATTCATGCTCAAAAAACTGTGTTTTTCTCACGAACATAAACGGCTCAAGAGGTTGCGCTATTTATCATTTCAGGCCGATGCAGTGCCGAAACTGGCCTTTCTGGCCGGGTAATTTAAACAGTTCTGATGACTGGAACGCCGCCGCGGTCAAATGCCCCGGCGTAAACAAAGGCAGGCTTTACAGTTTTGAAGAAGTCGAAAAAATCAAAAAGCAAAAACAATGGTGGAAAAATACCAATTTGAAATTTGAAACTTTATGTAATGAGGTTAAGCAAATCTATAATTGGCTCGATTCAATAATAAAACCGTTAAACAATCAATGCGAAGCTTGCGGCAAATGCTGTCATTTTGATTCCTTCGGCCATAAACTTTTTATAACTGCGCCTGAATTATTATATTTTAAACAAAACGTCAAAAATTTAAAACCTATGCCGGAAAAGCATTGTCCCTATCTGGAAAACGGCAAATGCAGCGCAAGAAATTTCCGTTTCGCAGGATGCAGGATTTTCTTGTGCAGAGCAGATAAGGATTTACAGAATAAACTTAGCGAAAAAACTGTTGAAAAATTTAAAATATTGTGCGATAAGTATAATATTCCTTATTTTTATAAGGATTTGGCTGCAGTTTTAAACAATCTGTAGTAAGAAAGGAATACAATGATGGATATTGAGGCTTTTTTATTATGCGATGCCGCGACCGACCAGGGTGGCAAATTAAATGTTTTAGGCGCTTTTGACACGGTTTTTTCCGGCCAGGTTCCGGCGACTCATCCTGCCTGTGCTGTTGCGCTGCGTATCAGGTTTACACGGATTGAAGAAGGCCGCCATCCATTCAGGATTTGCGTTATTGATGAAGACGGCTCCGAAGTTTTCCCAAGATTAGAAGGCAATATTTCTGTCCGAGTCCCGCCGCAGGCTGACTCATCAATTGTAAATGTCATCGCCAATCTTCAAAGACTCACATTACCCAGATACGGAAAATACAGGATTGATTTGGCAATCGACAGTCAGCATAAAGCCTCTTTGCCTTTCACGCTGACCGAAATACCTCCGCGCAAACAGTAACGTTTTTTATTTTTTCAGCATTGCAGCCAGATTATGCGCAACGTTTTTTACGGTCTTGAGCCCCAACAAATCTTTTTTTGCCTGGCCGACAATGGCCGCTCCGCAATGCGAATAATTAGGCCCATCGCCGATTACCAGCATATTCATTTGAAGAAAGAAAGTCTGGATATTCTGCAAAGTCAGCTCCTGCCCTCCGTTTCGCCAGTTGCCGCAGGCTATCGCTGCTCCAATTTTCCCGCTCATTGGAAGCGAATTACCGTAATTAGGCCGCATCACAACACATCTGTCCATCATCGTTTTTAATTGGCCGCTAACCATACCAAGATACACAGGTGAACCTATAATCAAGCCATCGCACCATTTCATCGCGTCTATTATTCCTTCCATATCGTCTTTTTGGAAACAAGAGTATGTTTTTCCGCATTTAAAACAAGCTCTGCAGGGCCTGATAACTTTTCCGGATAGAGAAATATATTTGGTTTTGAAGCCTTTCTTTTTCAGTATTTCAAGAGCGAATTTAACGGCATAAGCTGTATTGCCTTTTTCGCGAGGGCTTCCGGAGATGCCTAAGATATTCATCGGACTTTCCTATTCTAATTTATTTGAAGGCGTTTGTTTCAGACGCATCGACTGGTTTGACTGCCGGCGATTTTAGATATCTTTGGGCGAACGTAAGGAATGTTGGCCAGTTCGGGCCGGGGGTGTGTCCGCCGTTATGCTGGCGAAAGGCTATGTCGCCGTCGATTAGCGGCGTCCCAGTCGGCGGGAATTCTGTAGTTCCCATATCCTTTTTGCCCAGAAGCTTATAGACCGGCCCGGCGGCGGCTGCGGCCATAAACATTCCCTTGGCATCCACCCATCCATCTCCATTGGTTATTCCGGCGCTAATGAACACAGGTCGCGGGGCACACAAAGCAACAAGTTCGTGAGCGTCCACCGGCAAATCATTCCAGTTAAGCGGACCGGCGTATTTAAGAAAGTTGCCGGCCATCCAGTGATACTCACCTGAGCTGGCAATATTTTCCACTATCTCGCCCCAATTGCGGCGGTGAAGCTTTACGCCGCCTTCGCCGGAGGAGCTGAAAAAAGCAATAGCAAAACGCGGGTCATAAGCCATAGCGACGATTGTAGCCTTGCCGTATCGGGAATGACCTTCAAGACCGACTCGCTTTGCGTCCACGGATTTGTCGGTCTCAAAATAATCCAGAGCGCGGCTGGCACCCCAGGCCCAGGCACGCAACGCACCCCAATCGTCCAATTTTCGCGGCTGGCCCTTGTTGCACAGCCCGATGATGCCTCGCGTCAGGCCCTCGCCATTGTCGGCCTGAACGCTGGTGGGAATTAAGACGGCATAACCCCAGCCTTTGGCGAGAACCTGCTGCTTCCAATCGTCGAAACCGGGGGGGGTTCTTCCCCGAAATTTTGACATATCAAAACTGAATTCCATTATCACCGGCACCGAACCAGTGGCGCTAGCCGGGGTGGTCAGTGTCAATTGGATGTCAACGGTAATAAGCGGATACGAGGAATTGTCAACATGGCCCACGAGCTGCTTCGTGATGGTCGGCACAGTGCCATTCGGTTCCATAGTCGTGCCGGCCACCTCCCAATTCACCTTAGGCGTGTCTTTGGGGACTCGGCCATAGATTTCCCTATCGAAATCCTCCACAATTTCCGGGCGGCGCTGATTCCACCAAATTTCAGGCGTCGTAACCTTTTGGCCGTTTTTCAAAACAAGCACATCCGGCAGATTCGGACAGGGATTGGCTTTGGATTCATCGTAATTGGCGTAATTTTTAGCCTGAGGATTCATTCCATCTCTTCCCGGCCTTAAAGATGTTATTTTCAGAAGAGCCATAATTCTTTGATGGTCCTGCTCGGCAGTTAGCTGCACAGGCGGAGGCAAAGTGGCTGGAACCGGCCTTGTGGGTTCCTGTGCGAAGACATTGAATGCAACCATCACGTTAATAATAAAAAGAAAATATATTTTTTTCATCGTTCAGCTCTTTCTCTAAATCATTTATTTATTTTCATTCAATAAATCATTAGCAGCGTTTACGAGAAATATATAAGCAGCAGCATTGCCGATTGTATATTCATTTTCCGCCCAAATAAAGGGCCAGTCTTCCTTGTTCTCAGGAAAATCGGGCTTAATAACAAGAACGCCCGGCACAATACCGCCTGCGATAAATGAATAGTCGGCGCGATTATTTCCGTAAGCGATTTTTTTCGAATGGGTCCCGACAGCCGAAACATAAGAAACATCAGAGCCGGGATGGCAGCCATAAAGATAATTCAAAGCTTTGAAAGTATATTCAGGGCCGACGATTTTCGGAAACGCTTTATGTAAAACATAACCTGCGTTTCCAAACAAAATTACCCAGCCACTTCCCGCCCAGCCGGTAGTTGTAACAGGAACTCCAAAAGGATTTTCTGAATAAAATTTATCGACCTCAGCTTTTCGAGTTTTGACAAGCTCTTCGATTTTCTTCGAATAAGATTCATCCATATATGGAATCGCTCGCACAGCCAAAACAGCCAAACGATTGAAGTTTTTGTCAATCGCAGGCCATAGTTCGTTTATTCTTTTGGCATATTTAGCGTCTTTTGTGCATTTCAAAAGCTCAACCGCCGCTGAAAGCTCTTCGGCTTCCAATTGGCCGCCGGTGGTATTGCCGAAACGCGGCAGATTCGGCTCGTGGCTATGTTCTTCGTCCCATACTTTTTTAGCGGTCGTCAGACATTCATTAGAAAGCGCATCATTATATCCTCGCAACGCCCGGCTTGCCGCCGCCAATGCTGCGATAGAACCGTAATTCAATGGCGTTGAGTTATTTGTAAACGCCCATCTATCGTCAAAGTTGCCGCTCTCAAAGCCGTTGGATTCATAACTTTTCAATTTAGGATTGTAAATCAGATTATCTGTATCGGTTACAGCGTCGCCGAGATGGGTGTATTGCGAAAGATTAGAGTCGATAATGCCGGGTATTGCATGGCCTACTGCTCGAAACTGAGCGATTAAAGCAAGAGTGCCTTGCTCTATCTGCTGAATTATATCGGGAATACCATCGGGATGATGAATCTCCGTATATCGCGTTTTTTGGTCAATAGATGTTTCATCTCTCATCGGCCTGAAATTTTCCCACGTTTGAACCAGATTTAACACTGCGAAATAATGGCTTTGAGTTCGAATGTCGAAATCTCCTGCGTCGAACCAGCCGCCGATATTCAATCCCGGAATATGCTCCAAAGGCTTATAGGGGCTGTCCGTTGTCGGCCCCTGATTATATAAATCGAAATGTTTATGATTTACCGGCGCCTGCAGCGCATCGTCAAGATGTGCTGCGCCGTGCCAGACGCGATATGCCTCCTTTACGAACATATGGTCCATTTGCACCGGGAAAAACACATCAAGAGTCGGCTGCCAGGCATTTTCGTAAATGTCTTTAGCTACTCTGAACGGCTTTGTCCGCACATTGCCGTATTCAATAATATATAATCCGCAATCCTTTACTTGCGAAAAATCGAAAGTGAAATAATTATACCTGAGAAATTTGCCCCATTTTTTTATTTTAGATTTATATTTTTCCTCTAATTTGCCGTCATCGGTAACTTTCAACAATCTCGCCGATGAAAGGGGTTTATCATTTTTATCTAATTCAACGACAGCTTTTTTCCCCTGGTTCGGATGATAACCAACCTGCGAATGAGCAATCACAGGCTGACGAATCCAATTGGGAATTGTGTTAGCTGTAAGCCGCCATTCGACAACATTTCCGGTTTTTCCCTGTGGAATAAGACTGCGGACGACGAACCAGCCGTTTTGAGCCTTGTTCCGGCCATCGAAGAGCAAAAGCTCGCCTGTTTTGGCTTCAATAGTAATCCGCCGTGCAGGGTCTTCAGGAGCAAGAATAAGCCTTTTGCCTACCACAATCGGCTTTGGCTCTACAACGCCCGATTTTTCCACTCTCATCTGGCCACCGGGATATAGCGGAAATACTCCGCTATTGCCGTCCATCAAATATGTTTTCTCAAAATAAGCCGCCGGCAGAAATTCAAGATTAAAGCCTGCCTTGCCGATAAGCTCCTGCGGCAGCGGCTTGTCGAGACTGACGCTTAAAAGTATTCCTCCGTCCTGTGCCTGGGCTTTTATCGTGTAATTGAAATCATAATCAGGATAGGCAAGAAATGCCTGGATGCTGTTTTCTTTTTTGTTTACCTGTCGCTTGACAAATTTAGGAATAGGGTCCCATTGTCCGGGAGTCGGCGAAAGTCTGACATCGCCGTTGGTAGCGGTTCGGACCTCGTGATGAATAATTTCAATCCCGCTTAATTTGGAATCGCTGAAAAAATTGACGTCATACCAGTTACTGAAAGCGAAAACATTAAGCCCGCGTGCCTCAAAATAATCAAGGTCGTTTATTTCAAGGTCATTGGCGGCGTAAAGAAATTGTGTCAAACTGAAAATGATTAAAAGAAATTTGAAAAACGTTTTTGGGGCCTGAAAATAATTTTTCATTATTCGAAGTTCACCTGTATTGATTTATCTTTTTTGCCGAGCGTTACTTTTTTCGTTTTGCCGTTAGAGGTTATTTCATAATCGCCGTAGAACGCCCGCGTTTTGAAAGTGCCGTTATTAGCGGCTTGCCCGTTTGTTTTTGTCCACCATTTATTATAAACAAGGTCTCGCCAGGCAACCGCCTGCAGCGTAGGCGTCCAGTCTTTTTTCCACATCGCGCATTGCGGCATCCAGTGAGCGCCTCCCCAGAAGCCCCACATTAAAATCGCCTCGACTTTGGGATACGCGAACAAAACAGGCAAATATCTTCGCATTTCTATCCCTCTGCCCTCGTCATTATCAGCTTCAAACAGACATTCCGTGATTTTTATAGGCAGATTAAAATCTGAAATTCTGTCGAGAGTTTTTTGGACAAATTCAGGACTCGTCCCGGCTCTATTGGAAGAATCCGTTTCGCGGGAAGAGAAAAAATGCCCCTGGCAGCCGATTCCGCCGATGGGCACATTCATATCGAGAAGATTCCGGATTTGAAGTATGTAAGGGTCGGTATTGAAACCGCCCTCGACTAAAATGCCGTAGTCATTCACAAACAAAGTGATGTCCGGATCTCCGGCCTTTGCCGCATACGCCATTTCGTTGACGACACCGGGGCCTAAACGTCCCCGGAAAAAATAACCGTTGATCATTTCGTTATTAAGGTCGAATTCGCTTATCCTGCCCTTAAAATGCTTTGTAACGCCTGTCGCCCTTTTATTGACCGCAGCGCGAAGCTGGTCGTTATTCAGTTCCTTAACCCAGTTCATAACATATTCCTCTTTCTCCCAGAATATGCAATGTCCCCGCATCGGTATATCTAATTTATGACACATCTCCCAAATCCTGTCGGCGACGCTGTAATCGACTTTTCCTTTCTTTTTTTCAGTGTCATACCATTTCAGGGCGTTTTCGTGGACGGCGTAATTGAAATTTTCAGACAGAATTTTCAAAAACATCTTTCTGTCCTGGGCCGACATAGGATTTTCGCTGTTTTCAGCGAGGTTATTTGTAATCGCTGTGCCGAACAAAAATTCGTGACGTATCTGCTGAACATTAACGTCGGCACCCGGCTTGGTTTTTACAACAATATCGCCCATTCTGATTTCGGCTATCCTTGCGTCTATAGCCGCCGGTGTAAGTTGTGCCGCGATATCATCCTGCGCAAGACAAACAGGATTAGAAAGTGTCATTATTATCACTCCTATTTTAAATAAATTATTATTGAACATAAGTTTCCTGCGGGCCGATATAAGACATCTTTAATCCACCTAAATCCACTATGATTTTATCGAAAGCCATACCGGTATCGGCCATCCAGAGTTTGAGGATGTGTTTTCCGGGCTTGTTTATGTAATGGCGTGTAATATTTTTCGCCGCGTTTCGCCGAACATTTTCTTTCCACTGTGCGCTGTATTCGGGAACGCTTATTTCTATGCTTTGAGGTCTTCCGTCGTCAATTGAAACGGCATATTGAGCGTTTCTGAAGCTGCTTATCGGAAAAACAGGCAGGACAAAAGACTGAATTTCAACCACGCCGCTGTTAAACGTATAAATATCGTATTCCAGATGCGGCAAATTCGGGTCAAAACTATAATTCGGCTCAGCGGTTACCGGCAGACTTATAACTGATTTCCCCGTCAGTCCCAGACCATCAATAACATTCCAGGTCATAAAACCGGGCTCTGTTTTGCGGGTAAAGTCTGCCGCTGAAATGGAAATGACGCCGTTGTTTTCGACAAACATCCCTTTTAACTGGTCTTTTTTAACAGCAGGATTGAAACAATTGACGTAAATTGTTTTTTTGCCGCCGGCGCCCTGAATTTCAATTTTACCGTTTAAAACTTCCTGTTTGCCGACAGCAAGCCAGTTGATACTGACGAAAATTCTTTCCTGTATATCGACTTTCCCGCTTGATTTGCTCAGTTTTATCCATCTTTGGTTTGCAGAGGCTCTCCAGTTGAAAGGCGTTTTGCCTTTATTATAAATCTCAATAAAATAGTTCTGGTCATAAACAGGATTAAAACAAGGCAGTGCATTGGCGACGTCAATTCCCTGATTCGGCGTGCTGCTCTCGGTAAAAACGCCCATCTGCGCCCGCTGCGGAATTTCAATAGTCTTAACCGGCGGCATACGGTAATAAACTGAATGGCTATTCTGATTGACCTGTACCATATACTTCCATTTTCCATTCAGCAGTGTATCGTATTGCTGCGTAAGCTCGTTGATTTTTTCGAAATAATGCTGCACCTGCCCCGCGCAAATATTAGTGCTGTTTCTCTGCTGGTCCGCAAACCATCTATTCTCCTGTGCCAGCAGAATTTTGCGGTTCATATAATTAGCCGCTGCGACCGGGTAATAAACAAGCTCGAAATAAGCGGGCTTTAAATTCTCCGGCATTTTGTCATAGAGCGCGCCTGCTCTATTGCTGATGGATTCAAAACGCTGGAGCCGTCTTTCCGCCTCGCGGTAATTGACAAAACTGTATTCGGTATCCTCCCACCGTGCCGTCAGGTCGTTGGAAAAACCAAACTCCGCCCCGAAGCTCATAAACTCAGGCTTTCGCTCGAAGCAAAGATTGTAAAATTCTTTCATAATGGCCGTAAGCTCTTGCGAATTTTCCTGACCAAAAGCAGATGCGAGCCAGCCGGTAAGATGCGATTGTATATTACTCTGGTTTACCGAATTTATGTCCCAGGCCAAATCGAGAAAGAAATTCGTGCCGTATTCGCAGGGTTTTATATCTCCGACGTTGACAATCCAGACCTGCCGGGCATTAAAATTATAGGCCTTTGTCATCTCTTCCCAAATCAAAGCAGGCGGCGTTGTGCATAACCACAAATATTCGTGCGGCGGGCCGAGATAACTGATATGATAATATACTCCTGCGCCGCCGGGGCGCTGGATTTCCAGCGGGTCGCTCAACCGGCGGATATAGCCGTAATTATCATCGACCCACATTAACGTTACGTCTTCAGGGACTTTCAATCCGTTGTTATAAAGAGTCATTACCTCTTTATATGGAATAAAAACCTGTGGAATATCCGTAATTTTTTTGTTTATATGGTTTGTCAGAATTTTCCGTTCGTCGGCGAAAACCTTCTCCAAAAGGCCGATTCGCTGCTCTAATTTCAAATTGCCCCTCATCTCCCTGTCGTGCATCCCCCGCAAACCTACGGTATATACATTTTCAAATTTACCGTTTTCCGAAACTCTTTTGTCCAATACTTTATAAATATTTTCTTTATTGATATCATAACGCCATTCGCCCATTTTTTTTGCGTCCCATTCGGTAGCGTTATTAAACAGCAGCGGCTCGCAATGCGATGAACCCATAACAATAGCGTAATCATCCGCCACTTTCTTATTATTTGGGTAGTAATTAAACGGTTTAGTGCATTCGTGCATCGCAGGCCAGCAATGATTTGCTTTCAATCTCAACAAAAGCTCAAAAACTTTCTTGTAAGTTTTAGGACCTATATCACCTAATTGGGGGTCGAAGGTTTTGCTCGCCCAGGGCTTTAATCCCCAGTCCTCATCGTTGATAAAAATACCCCGGTATTTTACCGAAGGTGGCCCGTCACAGTAAAACCCCTTTTTGATAACCAGAGTTTTCTGTTTCTGAATCGGCACGTCCGCCCACCAATACCAGGGCGAAACGCCGATTTGTTTGGACAATTCAAATACGCCGTAAGCAGTTCCTCTTCGGTCGCTGCCGAAGATAACCAAAGCCGAGGTGATATTTTCAAAAGGCTTATCGACAGCCTGCAAGCCGTAAGTTTCCCATTGCCCGTCAACGCCGCAGGCATCAATTCTGCCTTCTCTGATTAGCTGGTCTATATATTCGTTGTGCCCGATAGTCCCGATAATCACAACTCTGCCGCCGGCCTGTTTTAAATCAGCATAGACCGAAGGCCTGATGCCTGTTACGCTTTCAATATCCTGCGACAGAAGATTTGCCGCTATTTCTACGACTTTATAATCACTCTTGTCATAACATACCCCGGCAGCGGTATCATTGAAAACGAGTTTAAAATCTCCATCTTCATAATCTCGCTTAACAATATCGCCGACCTTGGCATTTAAACAGCAACAGCTTATCAGCAGGAAAAACGCTATTTTAATTATCGTTTTCATCGTCAATTTTATGTTTTTTGCTGAATCTGAGAAACATCGAATTTCATTGATTCCAGTCGAGGATTAATCAAGTGGATGATAAGCAATGTTATTAGATATGAGCAGGATGCGATGATAAATAGTATTCGATATTCTCCTGTTTTCTCCAGGACATAAGCCACTAATTTGGCAAAGAACATCACGCCTACGCATGCCGCCGTGCCGCCAAGACCCATAATGGAAGCCACTACCTGCCGAGGCGCGGTATCCGAAACGGTGGTAATAAGATTAGCTGCGAATCCCTGATGTGATGCGGCCGCAAGCCCGATTAATAACGCCGCAACCCAGATATTCGATACAGAACACGCCGTGAATACAGGCACGACACATAACGCGCAAATCAACATCGCCGTCTTGCGAGCAGCATTTAGTGACCAGCCCCGTTTTAAAAAATAGCCGGAAAGCCATCCGCCGCCGATACTGCCCACGCCAGTCATCAGGTAAATAATCGCTATCGGTGGACCAAATTGTTTCATATTAAGATTATATTGCTTGCTAAGGAAATCCGGAACCCAGTAGAGCCAGAACCACCAAATCGTGCCGCTTATACCTGTTCCGATTACGAACATCCAGGTCTGACGATAGCGAAACAGTGTTAACCAGGGTATTTTTAAACCCGGCGGGTCGGGCGGGTCGCTGCGAATATGGGCTAATTCCGTCGGGGTTACCCATTTATGCTTTTCCGGACTTTGATAAAACAGCAGCCATAACACAATCCATATAAAAGCTACTGTGGGCGTTATTAAGAAAGCTATTGGCCAGCTCAAACCAACCGCAACCAATGGTATCAGTATAGGCGCGACTAAGGCGCCGATATTACTACCCGAGTTGAAAATACCAACAGCCAGTGCCCGCTCCTTTTTGGGAAACCATTCGCTTACGGTCTTGCCCGCCGCGGGGAAGTTTCCGCCTTCCGCTAATCCCAGCGCAAAGCGGGCCGCGCAGAAACCAAGCACTGTCGCAGGCATCGCCATCAGCCAAATTTGAATTTTGGCCTCGATGGGAATAAACCAGATAAAGGCGTGGGCAATCTCCGCCAGACTCCAAAAGAAAACCGCAAGGGTATAGCCTAATTTAACGCCTACGCGGTCTATAAACCATCCGGCCCACGAGTAACCGATTGCATAAGCGATGCTAAAGGCGATTACAATATTGGCATAGTCCTGTTCACTCCAATTGAGCTGTTTTGCCAGGTCCGGCTTTAGAATACCGATAACTGCTCGGTCCATATAGTTAAGGGCGGTTGCTAAAAACAGGAATCCACAAATAGTCCAGCGAAACCAGCCGATAGATGATTTGGATTCTATAGAGACTTGATTATCCATAATAAAATAAACTTTCCTTAAAAAATGCTATTGATTGACGAGGCATTGTATCAAAATAGTCAAAAAAGGCAAACATTTCCTTTATTTCTGTGGAGGCCAAATGCGGAATTGACCGCTGCAATGAAGCATTCCGAGCATATACAGCATACCATCATAATATCGCTGCTGACCTGATGGAATTGCCATTTTCCATAATTCACCAACAAACTTCTGTGCTCGTGGATTTGCTGCCGCCAGGCTCGCTGTCGCGTTCATCGCAGTCAATCCCGGCGAATGGTCTTTATCGAGCTGCTTTCCATCAAGAGTCCATTCGTTTCCGTAAGTCGTAATATCTTTTGATTCGAAAAACTCCTGCAGGCGGTCGCTCAATTGTCTTTGACGCTCATCTTTGCCCCACCAGGCCCAATCCATTGACCAATTCATAGCGGTTCGCCAGGCGTCAAAACCAAAATTAACAGATTTGTCATTCCATTTGCTGCCGTAAGGAGTGCCATCAAAATTTGCGTATTCAGGCGAAAGACCCGTAATTGGATTCGTCGTTTTCACAAAAAATTCACGGCTTATTTGCGCTGCTTCCTTCCAAAACTCTTTGTCTTCAGGGGGCCCCCACAATGCCCACAATTCATAAAACGCGGGTAAATGATATGACGGGTCTGTAAAACAGCAGTATTCCAAAAGCGGCACAAAGAGGACCATTTTGCGTTCTCTATCAAAGATACTTCCGGTTGTCCTAATACCGTTGATTGTCGAACCTGTAATAACTTTGCGATTTTTTAAATCGCTGACAATTTTATCAGCGGCCGCTTTATAATTATAAATACCCTTGCCGCTGCCCCAGCGTCCCGCTGCAAAATAAAGCGACATCGCAAAATACTCTTCGCCATCAGAAGCAGGCGTCTCATCAATCGCTGTGCCGTCAGTTTTCATATGCCAGGAGAAATAACCAAAAGATGGATGGTTCAGCAAATCGTGATACATATAGGTTCTTGCCCAGTTCCAAAGAGCGTTGAATTCCGTTTTTTTATTTAATTGAACTGCTATCATCATTCCGTAAGACATACCCTCGGAACGGACATCCTGATGATAAATATCTAATATATAGGCAAGAGCGCCGTTATCGTTTGTCCCTGCTGAGAAATAGACCGATTCGTTATTGGAGTTACCGTAGAATAACTGCTCGAAAGCCTTATCGACTTTTTCGGCAACCTGCTCTTCTGACCGGCCTGCCTCGACAAAAAGGTTTCGATATTTCCCTGTGGCAAACGCGCCCAATCCTTTATCTGTGCTTTTTTCGTTATCCATAGCGCTTTGGCAACCAATTAATGATAACACTAATAGAACGCTGATACATAATTTAAGATATTCCATAATTTTATTATTTAGCAGCGCCGCGATAACTTTCAGGCGGGCCCAGATAGCTCGGTTTTAAACCGCCGGTATTTACAACGATTTTTTGCAAAACAACCGCCGGGTCAACCATCCAGATTTTAAGAGTATGGAAGCCTGCCTGAGAAATTGTATGGGTGGATTTCACATAGCGGACACTATCGGCGACGGTTTTCTCCCAATCCATATTCCCGTGCTGAGCGATAAAATTCGCGGGCACAAGCTCGATAATTTGCGGCTGCTCGTCATCAAACGACACAGCATATCTCAGGCCGCGGCCGGGCACAAAATTCAATGTCGGAGAAACAATCGACTCGACTTCGATAGGGCCTGCGTGGAATAGATACATCTTATATTCAAGGCAGGGCGAATCTTTCGGCGGCGTTACACTTTCTGCTGTAACAGGAAAGATGGACATAGCCGAAAGCGTTCTTCCCAAATCGTCAATTTTTTCCCAGCGAACCTGCCCTGCATCGACCTTCTTTGAATAATGCTCTGCTTCTATTGAGACATATCCATCAGCCTCGACAAAGCCCTCTAAAGAAGCCTTATTGGGTTCTGCAGGATTAAATACCTTTACAATAATATTTACTTCTTTACCGTTTGCATCTGAGATTTTGACTAATCCGTTGGCTTCGCCTGCCGGCGCTTTATCCCAATCAATGCTGACGAATATTCTTAGTTCTTTATCGACGTTTGTGTATTTCTGACGGCTAATCATAATCCAGGGCTCTTTTGCTTCTGCTAAAAATACAATCGCGTTTTTGCCCCTATTAAATATATCGATGTATCGCTTTTGCTGATTGAAAATATCGAACGCCGGCAAAATCGCCTCATCCTTACTGTCCGGCCAGACGGACATCGAACCTTCGATTGCCACCCCCATATTTGCTTCCGCCGGGATATCCAAATCTTTTACGTAAGGCATATTATTTTTCGGAGGCGGATTCCACGCTGTCCAGCCGATATGAATCGCGTCCATTATATGGTTCCATTTTCCGCCTGCCATTGTGTGATTGTAATAATATGAAAGGTTGGCGTCGGCTGCAAATAACTCGCGTGTCTGAGCAGCCATATCATTTGCGGTTGCACGTTTCTCGATTTGGCGGGCATACAAGTTATTTTTGGCAGCGGCGATATAAAGGTTGGTAACCTGTGCGCTCGCCTTTGTCGGATAGAGAACGAGCTGGAAGAAGGCGTCTTTAGCGTTTTCAGGCAGGCCGGCGTAAATCTTCTCCGCTTTATCGACAATTTCTTTCCACTCTGCCGACACTCTGTCGGCTTCACCATAATTGACAACATTAAAGGTAGTCGGGTCAAGAAGCTCCGTCTTTCTTCTGGCGTTATATTTTGTGTATTTGGAAACTATATCCGCAATCTCCGCTGCATTCTTTGGTCCAAATTCTCTTTCAGCCCATAATTTAGTGTATTCTGATATTTTCTCTTTCGGCCAATTCTGCGGGTTGAAGCCGAAATCTATAAAAAATTCAATTGGAAATTCCAGCGGTTTAAGGTCGCCGACGTTGACAATCCATATTTTTGTTGCGCCGTAATTTACGGCCAAATTCATCTGCTCCCAGACCCTGGCGATTTGAGTAGTATTCAGCCATTCATAAGAGCGCGGCCCGCCGTGATAATCGAAATGATAATACACGCCTGCCCCGCCGCTTCTTTTGCGTTCATCGGCAGTCGGCAATCGCCTGATATTGCCCCAGTTATCGTCGGTCCAGAGAATTGTTATATCATCAGGAACACGAAAGCCCGCGTTGTAATAATCCAAAACTTCTTTATAAGGACACCATAACTGCGGCACTTTTGTTACATCGGAATTGACCTCGTCGGCGATAATCTTCCGCTGAACATCTATAATTTCTTTAAGCAGAGCCATACATTGCTGGACGGTGCCGTTGGGAACCATTTCTGTATCATTTGCGCCCCGAAGTCCCATTGTGATAATGCTTTCGTAATTTTTGTTGCGTTTTATGCCGTCGCGCCAGAATTCCTTGAGAGTGTTGGCGTCCGTATAATAATTCCAATGCTGGCTGTGGCGTCTGTCCCATTCTTTCTGCGCTCTTAGCATCGGCTCCTGATGGCTTGTCCCCATAACGATGCCGTATTCGTCCGCGAGTTTTGCATTGAGCTTGTCATCTTCATTAAAAGCATTATTCCACATCGCAGGCCACAGATAGTTGCCCTTCAATCGAAGCAGAAGCTCAAAAACTTTCGCATAGAATTTACTGTTATAATCGCCGTATTTTTCGAGCACGTAGCCGGTCAGCGCGGGCGCTTCATCATTGAGGAAAATACCGCGATATTTAACAACAGGTTCGCCCTGCTGGTATTTTCCCGCTTTGACGAAAACCGCGTCTTTATGCTCGACCGGCACATCAGCCCACCAGAACCAGGGCGATACGCCAATTTGCTGCGACAAATCATATATGCCGTATATAGTTCCCCTTTTATCGCTGCCTGCGATAACAAGAGCATTTTCAACGCCGGCCAGTGGCTGCGGCACAACTTCAATTATAAATGATTCCCATTTTCCGGTAATCTGTTTCGCATCGATTTTACCGTCGGCAATCAATTTATCTATGATTTTGCTTTTCCCGATTGTGCCGATGAGAATTGCGTTTTTGCCGGCAATTTCATTTTTAATTTCCGCAAGTTTGTCTGTAACGCGATTAACATCCGCCTGCAGGTCATTGACGGCACGAATAACGCCGGCCCAATCATTTGCATCAACGCAGAGAATCGCTGTCTGGTCTTTTTCAGACAGGACAAAATCGCCCTTGTTAAACGCGGTATCCACATAATGCTGCTGACTGACCGCTGAAGCGCAGGAGCAGAGGGAAAACAGATACAGAACGGATACAATCGCGGTTAAAGCGGTCTTTCGCATAGGAATCCTCCTGATATCAAAAAATGACAGTTTTGAATATTTTACTATATTTTCTGAACTGCTTCAATAAACGCTTTGATATTTTCGGTTGGCACATTTTGCGGAATTCCGCCGCCGCAGGATGTAATCAGGCCTCTGCGGTCTTCAAATGAGTCGAGCATTGCCCGCACGGCCTGTGTTACCTCATCGGGCGTGCCTAAAGCTAATACGTCTCGCGGCGGAACATTACCTAAAAGCGTAACTTTATCGCCGCACAATTTTCGCATTTCGGTTAGGCTGTGTTCGTGACTGAAATTGAAAAGATTTATCCCGATTTCAGCAAGATGGGGGGCACAAACAAGACCTCGCGCATCGTTGTGAAAGAATTTGACATTTACATCAAGGCAATTGAAAATCTTTTTCAGCCATGGTTTGGCGAAACGAATAAAATCGTGGTCGGAAAGAAAGCCCACAATGTCATCCAAAACAAAAATACCGTCAATAGTTGGAAATGTCTGGGCCTGAAGCCTCAGCCAGTCAATGATAAAATCCGTAATCGTATTAAGCATTGTGCTCATTATATCGGAATCGGTGCGGATACCCATAAGAAACTCGGTCGTCCCCGCGAGAAAAGAGGCGATATTGAGCGGGCCGCGGGAAATTGCAAATTTGATATTATGTCCTTTGCTTTCGATTTGTTTTTGAGTTTGCTTGAGCCTCAGCAGCGTAAACGGCAAGAGGCCGTCTTTAGCAGGGTCGGGTTTTACGATTGTATCCGCCTTTTTTATATCGGTAATTGTCGGATGCGCAAACGGCAGCTCCGTTGCGTCCCAGGAGCACTTCGCACCAAAAGCGGACGGCTCAGTGCACATCCCGTATTCAGACCAGAACCCCGGCAAAAATATAACCTCCGGGAAAGTATTTATGGCCTTAAAGTTGGAATCGAGCCACATCTGCGGATTGAAATAATATTCCATCGCAGTGATTCCAGACCAGCCGGGCAGCCAGGGGCTATCGATGATGAAACCAATCGGCAGCGGCTTGACAATCTTGCCATTTATTACATCGACTAAAACATTCCACTGTTTCGGCGTCATTTATTCACCCGTGATTAAAATAAGCTTTTTATAAAAGAATTCAGCAGACGGGAATCTATTCTTCCGGATTTCGTTTTATTTCGAGTTTCTTTAACGAATTGTATCATTAATTGCATATATATCGCGCCCGGTCTTGTATAACCCTGCACGATAAAATGCGGCCCTGTTGTCGATTCCCCTGCTTCTTTTTCAAACGTCGGCCTGATGCTTTCCGGCGTCATTAACGAATTGGCGTGCTGGAATATAACATTGTCCATCACTTTATAGACTTCTTTGCTTTCTTTGGTCAGGCCGTAATAATCGAGAAGCTGGGCAAGAACGTAATTCGACGCAATCCAGACGTCTTTCCCCTGGTCTGATTCTACCGGCTTACCGTCCTGTGTTCTGGCGGTGGCCCAGCCCATCGGATTGCGGTTGTTCTCATAAATAGTCTTGAGGATTTTCTTTACTTTGTCCTCCGGGATAAAAGGCTCTTCCCCCATCGCTATCAGATACCACAAACCGTCAAGTTGATTTGTCCAGACATCCGCGTTTGTTTTTCCTGTGGCGAGGTCAATGCAGGTTGCATAATACTGCATTCTTCTGCCGTGATTGTTTTTCGTATCTATCCATAATTTTTCGTAAACTGCCAGACCTTTTTCAAAAATTTCTTCGTATTCTTTTTTGGCAGTGCCATCTTTCATCATTTCTGCCATTTTACTCATTGCCTTGCAGGCGGCCAGAAAGCCGTTGGTGCTGTAGGAATCTATGCCGAACAGGGTTATATTATCGAACGTGTTCTTGACTTCGTGAGGATTGCCTTCCGGGATGCCGTCGCCGTCTAAATCGAGTTTCTCTAAGTATTCGAATCCGAATTTAAGCGTCTTCCAGTTATCCTTTAAAAATTTCATATCGCCGGTATATTTCACATTGCGCAGCACTCTTAACGCGATTTTAGGAAACAGGTCAATCCAATAATTTGTGTTATACCAGGCATATTCGCTTTTATTGCGCATTGGATTGCCGAATGTCAAAGCAGTTAAATCGTGCGATACGCTGCCTTTAATCTTGGTAGCGGCTTTTATATGTGTCAGCGAATAGCCTTCATAATCCTCAGGATGTTCTTCAAAATGCTGCCTTGCTTCTGCAAAAGATGCATGATTATGATAATAGCGTTCTTTGAGATTTTCATCCATTATCGAGTCAATAAACCGCTGACAGATTTCCTTCTCCACTTCCGGAAAGAGCATAAGCAGTATCGGCGAAAACCAGTCAACATCCTGAGAATTGACGTAAGGATAATCGAAACATTCGAGGAACCGGGCAACCTGATTGCCCTTTTTGTCCTCAATCCACGCCGCTGCGTTTACCAGCGGGAAATGAAATTCGTTAACAATCAGCCTTGTCAGCAGCAATGCACCGTTCCTGTCATTTTTATAGGAAGGATTTTTCTGAACCAGCTCAAATATCCTGTTTTGAATTGTCTCTGTCCTGCTTTGCCACTTTGAATAATTTTCAAGGGCGATTTTCGCCATATCTTTAGCTCTTGTTTTTTGATTCTTGAAGCTTTTGACGTATTTACGTTCAAATTTAGTATTGTCCGCATACCACTGCATCGGAAAATCCAAAGCAATGGCAACCGGTATTTCAATTTTCGCTTTGGGCCTTAAAGTAAAAGTAACACTGATGGCGGCGCCGTAGTCGTTATGGTCTTTTCGTTCTATTTTCGAATAGAAGCTGCCGTCGGGCCTTAATAACAAATCCTGTTTGAAACTGTTTAATTTAAAATACGGCTGCGTGTCTATTTTTACGCCTTTTATCTGCGGGACAGCTATAACCATTTTCCCCGGGCTGTCTTTGCTTGCCATCTCAACGCCTCTTATGCCGGCGAAGCTGAAATCGTTATGGACCTGGCCTGTCAGGGGTATTGAACAGATAAATGCGCTGTCCTGGTCTATCGGCCGGTATTTCTTTTCCTGCAGGTTAGCCAGCGAAGGCCTTGGAATTACTAACGTAATTTGCTGGACTTTATTCGATGTATTTTCAATCTCGTATTCCTCAACACCGATTGGCATTAGTGTCTGGTCATTGCCGGCCAAAAACGGGCTAATCAATCTTCTTGTTACTTTGGCTTTGCCTAATTTATATGTCATTTCCGTTATCGGCGTGGCAATGGAAATCGTAACTTGTTTATATTCTACCGGCATATAATAATAGCGGTCTGATACTGGTATATCATCGGGACATTCTATTATTCCCGGTTTTTTAGTTGTGAGCATAATAGTTTTGTCTTCTATACGAACAAAAGGAGCGGAGGCTAATTGAATCGCCTTTTGGTTTAGATAGACTAATCTGCCGGTATCGTTAATTCTATTGTATAGACCATCGGGAGATATGCCTATTGAGCAGGTTGGAGCGCCCTGCAGGAAAATCGTCGGCGGGAACTGCATTGTCTTCGACATTCCCTGAAAATGCACACCCATTTTATTTTTAACATAAATCTCAGGTATTTGTGCCCCTGAAATTGTAAAAATATCGCTCATTTTCAACTTGCTGCTTTTCGGCATTTAAAAATCTCCTTATTCAAACTTTTTGCTTTAGCCGGCTTTTCAACCGGCTAAAGCAAAAGTATCTTTGTTGATGAATTGGCTATTTCCTATGCTTCTATAAAGAAGCTCTGGATTTATGTTTTTTTTACGAACCGCTGAAACCAAAAGGATGCTTCTTCACTTTTTTAGTCTTTTTCATAGGGGCCGCTTTCTTAGCGCCGCCGAGTTTTATCGGCATCTTAGTTGAAGCCGAAGGCTTAATCTTTCCGAACATCAAATCAACCGCGGCTCTAATCGAATCCGGCGTGCCGCTGAAATTGCATATAACAGCATCCGCCTCTTTTGTCGCGCCTTCCACATAAGGAAAGTTCGTTACGACGACAACTTTATGCCCTGCGGCTTTGAGCTTCTTGATGAGATTGCGGTTATTGCCGGTCTTTACGATTCGGGCATAATAATTTGTCATAACAACAAGGTCGGTTCCTTTGGCAAGTTTCAAACATTCAGCCTCTTCATCCGGCGTCGCTGCGAAATCGGTATCGACAAGAATAAGATTTGTCGAATAATTTACCATATCTTCGCAGAACATATGCTGATGCATATAAGGGTCTTTGCCGCAGAACTCGTATGGGATACGCTGCTCGATAACCAATATTTTCTTTTTCGGGCTAAGCGGCAGCATTTTTTTGTTGTCCCGCATTAAAATTAGTGCCTTTTTCGCAACGTCCATAGAGAAATCGATGACCGGCTTGCTTAATGCGTATTCCTGCGCCTTTTCGGGGTCTTTTTTGCCCGCTGTTTCGAACAAGCCCTGGTCGTATTTCATTCTCAAAAGATGTGTAACAGCCTCATCTAATCTTTCTTCTGAAAGGAATCCTGTTTCAACCGCACGTTTTAAACCGAAGAAACACTGCGAACGTGATTCATCATCTGCTTTGAGAAGAATCGTATCGCAGCCGGCCTTAATCGCCATTGCGCAGGCCTGAGGCAGCGGCCATTTCTTCAGGATAGCTGCCATTCCGATAGCATCGGAAACAATCACGCCGTTGAATCCCAATTCTTCCCGCAGCAATCCTGTCAGTAGTTTTTCAGACAATGTCGTCGGGTATTTATCGTCAAAGGCAGGATATACCGAATGGCCTGTCATAATAGCCTTTACGCCTGCTGCGATTGCGGCCTTGAAAGGAACAAGCTCGACCGCCCGCATTCTCTCTTTGCTGGCTCTTATTATATCCAGAACATCGTGAGCGTCGGTCGCTGAATCTCCGCGGCCCGGGAAGTGTTTTGCCGTTGCCGCAATACCGCCGTCCTGTAAACCTTTTACGAAAGCGACAGCGTGCTTTGCGCAAACTTCCGGGTCATCGCCGAAAGAACGGACGCCGATTTCCGGGTTCTTGGGATTTATATTTACATCGCAGACCGGCGAATACATTTGCGTTACGCCGATATTGCTTAACTGTTTGGCAATCGTCAGATTGATTTTATAAGTCATCTTGGGGTCACCAATAGCGGCCATACCCATTGGAGGCGGGAACTGCCTGATTCCGCCGGACATATAATCGTTTTTGAAATCGCCTTCGAAATCGATGGTCATATGCAGAGGAATGCCGGACGGCCTTGCCGTCGCGATTTTCTGCAGCTTGTTCAAATCTTCTGTGTATTCTCCCGGCGTAATGCTGATGCCGAAAGTCTTGCCCGCAAAATAAGTATTTGATATGGTAAAATAACCTTTGGGCTTTTTGAAAGTCTTATCAATCTGTGAATTGCCCCAGTAAAGGTTTTTGCAGGTCTCTACCGCGTAAGGTTCAAGACAAAGACCGCCGCATTCGAGTCTTGTGATTTGCTCGATACCGCTTGGCGTCAGTTGCGCGCCTCGGCGAGTAAAAGTCAAAACCTGACCGACTTTCTCCTGCAGACTCATCTTTGCTATTTTCTTGCTGATAAATGCTTCTCTTCTTGCATCGTTTTTCTTTGCCATATTCAGCTCCTATTTCAATCTTTTTATTATTTCCAGTTCATATCACTACGTTTGACGATGGCCGAAATTTATCCGCCTGCGGCGGACGAGCCTCACAACCGCAGCCATTTTACGTTTTTTTTATGCTTCCGCTTCCCATATACCTTTATTGTCAGGGCCTACCCAGAACTGGCCTTCTTTTTTCCAGCCGGCCTCGTCAATTTTCAAATCTTTCGTTTTCCATCCCGCTTTAATCCGTTTTGTCAAATCATCGAATCCCTTGTTCCAGGTCAGTCCGTCAGGAACGGTAACATTCATACTTCCCGCGGCATTGGCGTATCTTAAGCAGGATTCGATAGTATATTCACGGACAAACGCCGATAGGAATCCCGCAATTGCCGAATCACCCGAGCCTAATGCTCCGACGAATTTCTCTTCCTGATAAACCGGGAACCATAGTTCGCGATTCGCCCAGTTTTCGAGGTCTTTGCATCCTGCCGCGCCCAATTTCTTAAGCCTGTCCTGCCCGGCTGTCCGGATATACAATCCTCTGTGGCCGCATTTGACCATTGCTATTGCTGTGCCCATATTTATTAAATCTTTTCCAAGGGTGGAAATCTCTTTTACGGTCATATGGTCGAGCACGCTCTCTTTGGGTCCCAGTTTCGCTTTCTTCTCAAGGAATTTATCTTTATAAAGGAAGTAAAATATCTCTTCCGCGCTTGGCACCATAATATCAGACAGCGGCACCCACTCTTTCATAATCGCCTTCCAATTGACCTGTCCTGCGTAACTATTTACATCAGGCAGTGAAAGGTCGAGCACGGTTGTGGTTCCCAGTTCTTTGGTCTTCTTCAGGATTTTTGTCAGTTCTGCGCCCGTATTATCATAAAGCTTTCTCATCCATGGCGGATAACCGAAAAGCATAAGTTTTGAGCGTCCGACAAGGTCGAAATCCATATCATCATAACAGAAGGTGTCATTTGCCCCACAATGATGGAGATAAAAGCGGTCAATGCCGGGGATACAAATCGCGATTGTGTATGATGTCGATTCGCCTTTGACCATTTTGATGCCTTTGAAATGTCCCTCGTGTTCTTCATACCAGTTGATGGTTTGTTTGCCGAAATCGTCATCGCCGACCTTGCCGATTAGTTCGGTTTTAACACCGAGCCTTCGGATAGATACGCCTGCGTTTGTGACGGGCCCGCCGCCGACAACCACACAATTGCCCATATTAATCATTTTGCCCGGCACAAGAACGTCTGTCATTTTATCGACTTTTCCATCGATGGTGAAGGCCGGTATGAGGTCAAGGCAGGTATGCCCCGCGGCCACGATTTCAATGTCTTTCTTTTTCGCCACTTTTTTAAACTCCTTATAGTAGTCCATTAAAATAAAAGAATGGGAAATAATACCTGATAATAAGGTTATGTCAAGCCAAAATTAAAAAAGACTCATAATGTCGTTAATGCGTAGAAAAAGCTGTTATCAGTATTATAATTTAACAAAAGCAGCGAAAAAAATGGAAACACTTGTAAAGGACTGGTAAAATGCCTTGAGATGGCCGGGAATACGGGAAAAAACAAAAATAAACCATAAAATAAGGATGAAACTATATGAAAGACGACAATTCTTTTGACCAATCGGAAGATGATATTTTCGAAAACAGGACTAAAGAGGAAATTGACGAAGCAATCGAGGAGCTTACAGACAAGGTCTGGTATGACCGTCACGAGAAGCTGAAAGGGCTTATCGAGGAAGGTAAAGAGGAGGTTGACCCTCAAATCTGGAAAGATGCCTGCAAAGCCGCCAAAAAAATCGAGGACAAATACGGCCTCGAAAACCTCGGCCCCTACGACAGTTTCGAATGGGGTATGATTAACGGCAAACTCTCTGCCCTTCGCTGGGTCGTCGGTTTCGAATGGGATATGCTCGATACGTAATAAGCTGCCGGAGAGAAATCTGGAAAGAAAAAAGGGACATTTTTCTTTTCCACTTTTTTCATTACTAATTAACTCCGAGGCCAGTCAGTATTATCGTCAGCGCCCGTCAGTGTTTTTATACTCGAACCAGTCGAAATCTGCCGGCCTTGTGCATTTTTTGCCGTTGCCGGTCGCATACATACCAAAATACGCGCCGGTAAAGCACATCCCATAATCAAAACCTATCTCTTCAACAGACAAACCCTTCGTCAGGGCTGTGCCGAGACTTATTGCTTTGCCGCCTTTCGATTGACAGAAAAATTCGTAAATTAATGGAGCTGCTTTTACCGACAAAACAACCGGCCCGGGCTTAATCTCAACGTATTTAACTGGTTCAACTAATTTGCCCTTGAAGACTTTCCTAAATAACACCTGCCGTTTGCCATCTTTCAGCGTAACTGCGATTTCATAATGATGTCTGTCATTGCCGCGGACAACAAGCCCTGCTTCTTCATTTTCGCTATTGGGGTCAAAGAAAACCAATGTCGAAGCAACGCAGTTAAAATCAGTTTGTCTTTGTCCAACAAATGCCGGCGAATCCTGATTGCTCATATTTACATCTGCGCCATACAAACGCAGAAAACTGGGGCGTTCCGTCAAAGAATATTCGCTTTCTACAGGATTCCTCAGATAATTCCACTGCAATGCGAGAGTTTTGCTTTTAAAATCGTCCTTTGCCGGCAGCTTCGGCCAGATATGCTGCGGCAAATTAGGCGCAGTCATTGTAAATTCTATCGGCTTGTTTCCATTGACTACAGGCCAGCCTTGTTTATTGAAGGCAACTGGGGCAAGGAACATTTCTCTGCCTATATGATGAAATCTGCCGCCCTGAGGCCGAACACCCAAGCAAACAAGCCACCAGCCGTCAGGCGTCTCGACCAAATCAGCGTGGCCGATAATCTGGATTGGGCTTTGGGGCAGAAAGCGGTGAGTCAGGATGGGATTATTCGGGTCGGATTCAAACGGCCCCCATGGCGAATCGCTGCGGGCGATGGTTACCCTATGGTCATAAGATGTTCCGCCTTCTGAAGCCATCAGATAATATTTACCGTCGATTTTATACAGATGCGGCCCTTCAACCCATACTCCGCCTGCGCCGCCCCATATCTTTTTCAAAGGCCCCGCGAGCTTGCCTGTCTTAATATCGACTTCAGCCTGGGCAATATAGCCGTCGCCCTGTCCTTCGTGACGGGTATAATAAACTTTGCCGTCGTCATCGAAAAACAGCGATGGGTCCATCCCGCCGCCGTCGTTCATCCAAATCGGCTCAGACCACGGCCCTGCCGGATTTTTTGCAGTAACGTAAAAATTGCCGCCGCCATCCACGTTGGTTGTTACCATATAAAATGTGCCGTTATTGTAGCGAATCGTCGGCGCATAAATACCGCCCGAAGCCCTCTCCTTCTCAAGCGGCAGCTGGCTATTGCGCGTCAGGCAATATCCGATTAGCTGCCAATGCACAAGGTCTTTGCTGTGCATAACAGGAACGCCGGGAAAATATTCAAAGGTGCTGTGCACCGTGTAATAATCGTCGCCTACCCTGCAGATACTCGGGTCGGGAAAGAATCCGGGTATAACGGGATTATTAAACGTCTTTGCCTGCATTTGTGAGCAGCCAAATATCAATACCGAAATCATAGCAAAAAATACCAGCAGCTTCATACTGTTATCTCCTTATAACTTTTCCCTTTTACCTTTTCACTTTTCACTTTTACTTTTATTTTCAGCCGTTTTAACAACAGCGAAAAAGGCCGGCTTAGGCTGCAAGTTGCGGTCAAACAGCAGCGGATAATTGGCTCGTCCCTGAATCGGCCAGTTATTTAGCCAGGATTGCCCATCGTGAATTCCCCAGAAGTTTATCCTCTCAATTTTGTCAGCATGTCTGCAGAAAATCGAAAACAAATCCGCGTATCGTTTCGCAAGCTTTTCCTGCATCTCGTCAGGCAGACCATTAGGATAAGGATTAAGTTCTTTACCGCTACCAGGTCTGGGCAGAACTGTAATATCCATTTCAGTAACCATTATTTTTACGCCGGACTTTGTAAGATTAACAATACCGTCTTCCACCTCTTTAAGCGACGGATTATCAAGCGACCAATGGGCCTGCACTCCGATGCCGTCAATGCGTCCTCCCCTGCTTTTGATATCTTTAACCAGCCGAACAATACTGTCCGTCGCCTCCTTTGTTAACATATCGTGTCCATTATAATATAATTCCGCTTTCGGGTCGGCCTGATGAGCATACTCAAATGCCTTTTGGATGTAATCTTCTCCGGCAATTTCAAACCATTTGGTTTTTACAATTTTTCCGTCACGACCGATAGCCTCGTTGATAACGTGCCAGGCGTTTATGCATCCTTTATAGCGGCCTACCACGGTCGAAATATGCTCCTGCATTCGCTTCAGCAGCAATTCACGGTCAGCTTTTTCCCCATTGGAATCCTGGAAAACCCAATCAGGAACCTGACTTCGGTCAATAAGGATATGCCCGATGATAAACATTTTATTTTTTTTGCCGAATTCGACAAACTTGTCTGCCTGTTTGAAATTATAAACGTTCGGTTCCGGATGCACCGATTCCCATTTAAGGCAATTCTCAGGTGTGACCGAATTGAATTGCGTTTTTATAATGGAAATTATATTTGCATCTTTACCTGAAATCTGGTCATAACTAACAGCCGCGCCTATTAAAAAATCTTTCTTAAAAATATCCTTGAGCGCATATTTATTACCAATCGCGCTCCGGCAAGCTGTTTCGTTTTTTGCTGTTTTTACAACAGCGAAAAACGCCGGCTTGGGTTTATAATCCCTGCCAAACAAAAGGGGATAGTTTGTGCGTCCCCGGACAGGAAACCTGTTGAGCCAGCTTGTTTTGTCATAAACGCCCCAAAAGGTAACGCGGGCAACTTCGTTCGGATATTTGAGAAAAATATTAAAAAATTCAGCATAACGGTCTGCAAGTTTTTTCTGCATCGCATCAGGCAGACCGAGCACATAAGGGTCAAGCTCTTTGCGTAATTCCGCTCGGACGCTAAGGTCCGCTCCCCTGTGCTGAACGGCTTTAGGCAGAACATCGATGTCCAACTCCGTAATCATAACCTTGACACCGATTGCGGCCATAGCCTTGATGAACGCCTCGACATCCTGCGGCTCAGGATAATCCAAAGCCCAGTGTCCCTGCAAACCAACGCCGTCAACACGGAGGCCTTTAGCCTTGAGGTCTTTTATAAGTTTAACGCAGGCGTCTCTTTTTGCAGGCTCATCAAGAGTAAAATCGTTGTAATACAATTCGGTATTGGGGTCTGCTTCGTGGGCGTATTCAAATGCCTTGGCGATAAAATCCTTGCCGATAATTTTTAACCATTTAGTCTGTCTCAAGCTGCCATCATCATCAAGAGCCTCATTGACAACGTCCCAGCCGTTGACTTTGCCTTTATACCGCCCTACAACGGCAAAGATATGTTCTTTCATTCTCGCAAGCAGCGTTTCGCGGTCAACATCATTTCCGCTTGCATCTTCAAATACCCATTTCGGCGTCTGCCAGTGCCAAACTAAAGTATGGCCGACAATGAACATTTTATTTTTTATGCCGAAGTTCACAAAACGGTCTGCCGCCTCGAAATCATATCTATCCGGCTCAGGATGGATGTGCATCCATTTTATAACGTTTTCAGGCGTGATAGAGCTGAATTGTTTCCTGACGATGTCCGCGGCCTGCGGGTCTTTGCCGCTGACCATATCATCGTTGAGCGCCCCACCGATTAGAAAATCATTTGCAAATACTTTTTTTAATTCGGGCATTTTTGCAACTGCAAAGCAATTAGTCATACTGCCCAAAATTACCACTAAACTTATCACAATGACTGCTTTTGGCATCTTCATTTTCCGCTCCGTATGTCAGATAATAATATTACAAATTATTCATATTTATACTGTTTGCGCCGCTCGATAAGCTCACCTTCCATTTGCAGTTCCATCTTCCTGTCAATTTTGTAGAAGAAAAGCAAAGCGACGCCGAGGAAGAACGGAATAGCCGGAAAGATACTCATCATCAGGCGAATGCCGCCAAGGGCTGTAGCGGTTTGTTCCGCACCGGCTACATATCCATAGAAAGACAGCAGATAGCCGCCAATCGCGCCGCCGGCGCTAAGACCCATCTTCAATCCGAATGTCGAGGCGGAAAAAGTCATACCTGTAGCTCTTCGCCCTGTCTTCCATTCCGAATAGTCCGCACAATCGGCCATCATTGCCCACAGCATTGGAATCGTGGGGCCGTAACAGAACGACTGCAGCATTTCAAAAATGAAAATCGGGATAATCGCCGAGGCCGGTAAAAAGATAAACGCCAATATGGATACAGCGGTAAGAAACAGGCATACAAGGAAGGTATTTCGCTTTCCAAACCGCACCGCAAGAGGCTTGGACAGGAAAATACCGAGAATCGTAACGCCCATTGAAAGCATATTAAATAAGCTGAAGAGGTCCGCGCGTTTAACGTAGTAAGTGAAATAATACAGTTTTGCCGATTGGCGGACTGAAAGGTTGATGAAAATAAAAATAGTCATAAAGAACAGGGCAAGCCACGGCCCGTTGTGCGTCAGGTCGGTGATGTCCTGTTTCAAAGAAGTTTTCTGCGCCGGGTCGGGCTTTACACGCTCTTTGGTGGTATAGAACGTGATAACGAAGAATATAATTGCCAGTGAGCAGAAAACCATCATAGCTCGCTGATAACCCTTGGCCTGATTGACGACTGATGCCGAATAAGAGATATTGTCCTTGTCCGGGTCTGTAAAATAATCGGACAGGCGGACTTGAATCGGCCCGGATTCAGAATTGACCGTTTTCGAAGGCAAAGGCTTAATCATCGCCGGAGCCATATTCCCGCCGGTCTTGACTATAACCGGAATCACGACGGAACAAAAACCGCCCTTCTGGTCATTTGCTGTAACTGTAAGCCGGTCCTGGCCTGTCAGTCTTTCGGTAAGGACCAGCCTGCCGTCCTCTATATTCGTATTGACGATGGTCCCATTGTCGCTTTTGATAGTATAAACAAGACGGTCTCTATTATCGTCAGAGAAAATATCGCCGAGATTTATCTGATATTTTCCAAAACCCTTATCAAGGATAATTTTCGGCTCGCTCACAACCTTGGGAGGCACGTTGCCCGGGGCCATAACAGCCAATGAAAACTGGCTGTTTACGGAGCTATCCAATTTGTCTCTGGCTATAACAATAACATTAGTAACACCGATACCGGCCTCGGTAAGCTTAAGATGATTATCGACTATCTGGGCTTTTACAATACCTTCGTTTTCTACATTCACCCTGTAGGTAAGCGGGCCGTAAGCGCCGGCGTTAAATACAGGAGTAATGTCCATATCGTATTGTCCGAACCCTTTTTCAAGCGTCAGGTTTGACGCCGCTGTCTTTAGCACCGGCATCTCAGGGATTGGCTTGGTGACTTTTATGAAAAACTCTTTATTGGTTATATGCCCCTGCTGGTCGTTTGCAGCAACGATAACTTTTGCCAGCCCGGGACTTTTGGGGTTAATCGTAAGCTCGTCTGCCTGAACGCTAAACTGCACAATAGATTTATTATCAAGGCCGAGGGTATTCACCAGTGGAAGGGCTAAACCCTGAACGGCAAAGGACGCGAGCATCGCGAAGATAAAACGGTAGGATGCCAGGCTGGTGCGTTCGGTATTGTCGCCCGTCAAAACGCCTGTCAGTGCGCAGTATGGAACGTTATTGACGGTATATATCATCATCATACAGTTGTAGGTTATCAAGGCGTATATGATTTTGCCGACAGCGCTTAGATTCGGTGTCGTAAACATAAGAACGCCGATAATTCCAAACGGAAGTGCGCTCCATAAGACCCAGGGACGAAATTTGCCCCAGCGTGTATTTGTGCGGTCGGCAATTGCGCCCATCATAGGGTCGTTGACCGCGTCCCATATTCTTGTAATCAGAAAGATTATTCCCGCGACAAAAGGCGAGATTCCCATGACATCCGTGTAGAAGAACATCAGGAACATCATAACCGCCTGGAAGATGAAATTGGCGGCGCTGTCGCCGAGACTATAGCCTATTTTTTCCCTGATTGATAATTTTTGCGATTCGATCTGCATTTATCGCTCCATTAACAATAATTCCCCACTTCACTTCGCAAGGTAAATCGGTTATCGGTAATCCGTTTTAACCCGTTTACCGATAACCGAATTTCTGATAACTATAAGTTATTAATATTTGTATTGTTTGCGGCGCTCGGTGAGCTCATTCTGCATTTGCAGCTCCATCGGCTTATTGATTTTGTAGAGAAGGAGCAAAATAACGCCGATGCCGAAAGGTATAGCCGGGAATATACTGGCGGTCAATCTTATGCCTATCAGTGCCCGTTCTGATTGTGCGACATTGGCCATATAACCATAATGACCTAATATCCAGCCACCGATTGCGCCGCCGACGCCAATTCCTGCTTTCAAACCAAATACAACTGCCGCAAATACAATAGCAGTTGCGCGCCTGCCGGTCATCCATTCAGAATAATCAGCGACATCCGCCATCATTGCCCAAAGCAATGGTGCCGTAATGCCGTAGCCGAATTGAGCGAATAACTGCAGAATAATCGCCGGCCAAACGGCAGTGGGCGTAAGAAAATAGAATGGAACCCATAAAATTGTAATCGTTGCAAGACCAAGTATGAATGCGTTTCTTTTGCCCATTCTTATTGCAAACCATTTGGATGAGATGATACCGAGAATGGTTGCTATAAGGCCGGAAACGCTGAAAACACTGAACGACCAACTGATAATATCAGTCTCATTTGGTTCTGCCGAAACTATGTGTAAAAATTGCAGGACAGATAATAAACGGGAACTCTGCAGGACAGCCAATTCAGCGCCTTTGTCAAAATAATACGTGAAAAGATAAGCTATATCGCCGCCTCGCATCGCAAGAGTTATGAATATAAAAATAGTCAGCAAAAACAAAATAATCCACGGGCCGTTTTTAAGCAGGTCGGCAAAATCCTGACCTACCGATGTCTTTTGCTTCGGGTCAGGTTTAATTCTTTCCTTTGTCGTAATGAAAGTGATGAAGAAGAGAAAAATGCCTATGATAGAAAAAATGCCGATTGTCCATTTGTAACCTAAAGCCTTGTCCACAGTGCCGTCTAGCCTTTTGCCAAAGTGAGCTACCAAAGGCATAGCAAGGCCCTGAACAACTACTCCTGCAAGCATCGCGCAGGTTTGCCTGTAAGAGGAAAGGCTTGTTCTGTCGCCAATATCACTTGTCGCAACGCCGCTCAAGGCTGAATACGGAAGATTATTCATCGAATAAATCGTCATAAAACCGATATAAGTAATATAAGCATAAAGAAGTTTGCCGACGTTGCTGAATTTGGGGGTGTAAAAACACAGAAATGCCATAACGCCGAAAGGTATGGCCGTCCAAAGAATCCAGGGACGGAATTTTCCCCAGCGGGTGTTTGTCCTGTCTGCGATAAGACCCATAACGGGGTCAAAAATACCATCCCAAATCCGGGCAACACCCAAAAGTATTCCTGCCGCAAGAGGCGTGATGCCGAAGGCGTCGGTATAAAAAATCATCTGGAGTATCATCATAACCTGGAAAATAAGATTTGCGGAAGCATCGCCGAGACCGTAACCTACTTTCTCGACAACGGATAATTTTTGTGATTCGACAGGTAATTTTTGTGATTCGGTTTGCATTTATCACTCCTTATTTAATGATAATCAGGCACGGATTCCAAATTTCCGAATATAACTGCATAAATAACGATACTTTATCTTTAAGATATTGTCGTAAAAGGATAAATAGCCAGGAGCGAATGTGCAACTAAATTTTTGATGGTTATAAAACTTTTTGAGATAAATTATCCGTGACAAAATGATAATTATGGATATATATAATCTGCTACATCAATCTGTCTAACCGGTTCTTACATTGTCTTCTGCAAAAATTCGAAGTTGTTAAATTCCAGGGAGTTATGTAAATTGCTCAACCAGTTTTGGAACGCTTATTTTACATAGGAATCTATAGGAGTAATTATTTTGAAAAATCTTGTTATACTTCTTTTTAAAATTATCAAGTTATCTTTTAAAACCAGACAAAGTCTTATTCTTGAAACCTTGCTACTAAGGCAACAGATTAGAGGACACGCCTATCGCACTGAGAAGTCCTTGGCAAAATCCCATCTGCGAAAGGGTGATAGGAACAATTCGCCGGGAATGTTTGAACCATATGATAATTCTCAATGAGAACCATTTACATAATGTTCTGCATGAATATATCTTTGAGTATTACAATGTCAGCAGAACGCATATATCACTCGAAAAGGATTCTCCTGTTCATAGACCGGTTCAGACAAAAGGCAAAATTATGAATAAGCCAATACTTGGCGGCTTGCATCACATTTATAGCAGAGTTACAATGTAAAACACCGTCTGAAAGATCTTCAGGCATATTCCCAAGTTAAACCTGAGATGCAAGTAATATCACAAGAAGTAACCTCTGCAAAAGAAAACTTCTTGGCAGGAAAAACTGGCAG